>Ga0067045_1029041_pt1 | contig 24550 bp, 12 predicted proteins | sample TerdegcTABiofilm_FD_59184 | JGI IMG/M metagenome (GOLD analysis project Ga0067045, IMG submission 59184) | Combined Assembly of (Gp0054472, Gp0054536) Wastewater bioreactor microbial communities from Singapore -Terephthalate degrading... | reverse complement strand
AAGTGAAGAGATGGCAAGATACATTGAGAGTGAGATAGAGATAACCAAAAGAGCGATAGAGAATTACAAAAACGAACCAGAGAAGATAAAGAGATACCAGAACAGACTAAAAAGGCTTGAAGAGTTAAGAGAGAAAACAAGAAAACCCAATTAAATCTATTGATATAAAATTTCTGTAGTTAAACTAAAATTTTTTATAATATTATAACAGTTAATTGTGCAAATCTTTAATTATGTCTGCTGAAAAATATTATCTTGTTGTCAATATGTTTTTTATGTGACTCGTATATTTTTATGAAATTTATATTGGAACTACAATATTCTGTTCTTACTCTGAATCTCGAGGTGCATCTGACCGTCTTTGAATATTCTCACCGCTCCTGAAGTCTCTGATACGACAATGGCTATACTTCGGGTCTCTTTTGTGATTGCTGCAGCGGCAGAATGTCTGGAGCCGAGCCCGAGCGGGACCTTTATATTGGAGTCTGAACTTTCGAGATATCTACCTGCTGATAGGACAACACCGTCTTCACGGACTACAAATGCCCCGTCGAGCATTGTAAATGCCCTTATTGCCTGTCTGAATTCCGGATTGTACAGATTCCTCTCCTGTTCAGAGTATCCCTGAAAGGGGTTCAGCACTATCTGCTTGCTTCTCGCCAATACGTTTTCGGTATCTCCGATGACAAAAAGGGTGCCGATGTTTATGCCCTCGTAACCCTGAAAGCCTATCTGGACGGCAAGTTCTATCATTATCTCCATCAGTTGTGCCGGAATATTCGTGTTCTTCAGAAATTCGTATGAGACGTTCTCGTCTGTCCCCTCTCCGACACTTCTGAATATTACTGTGTCTACGAGTTCATTTGCCTTGCGGGATATTATACAAAGCACCTTGTGCCCTGTCCTGAGAAAGCCTGCTGTTATGGCGGAGGCCATTGCTATCTTTACGAGCTCCTGTCTCGAAAATACAAAAGGCGGCAGATTGACACACTTGAACCCCTTCATAGTGAGGTTGTTCAGCTTTTCGGTCTGGGTAGATGCAAGTATGAGCTTGTCCTTCAGTCTTTTGACGGATATTCTCTTTACGACTCCGAGATTTTCGGTGACATACAGGATGAAATTGACATTCTCCATCCTGCCTAATTTTAATGCCATTGAAAAGAATTTTGCCTCAAACTTCTCCATAACCGTATGTTAATTATCTATCAAGATTGAATATTGTCAAAAAAAATGCTAATTTTGGTCATTATGTCAGACAATAATATCGCAGACAGGCTCATTCAGGTTCTTGACTGGGATAATAAAAAGGGAGGTAAGAAAGAGGTACTGATAAGAATTACATCCCTGTGCAATCTGAGGTGCGGTTTCTGTTTCGCAAGAGATGATTTCGGTATACCGCCCAAGAGCCTTATTCTGGATTCCCTGAAGGACAGGCTGAAATCTGTTGCCGAAAAGAGCGATATTTTCCTTAATATAACAGGCGGAGAACCGCTTGTCAGGAGTGATTTTTTTGAGATACTCTCTGATCTGGTAAGACTCTTTAATGTCAGGAATGTGAATCTTCAGACAAATGCAACCCTGATAAACAGAAGGAATGCAATGAATCTTGTGAAAAATAATGTCAGGTCTGCCTTTGTAGGTCTGCCGGCATTGAACGAGGAGGATTATTACAGGCTCACAGGCAAGAGAGACGGATTCAGGTCTGCTATAAGAGGGATTCATTCGCTTCTTGATGCCGGTATAAAGGTGTGTCTCAACATAATTCTGACCGGAATGAGCCTTAAGGATTTTGACAATATCCCGGGATTTGTATTAAAAGAGTTCGGAAAATCTCTCTCTGTAAATCTTTCAACCCTTTCTCCGGGGACTCCTGAGAATTTTTTGATGAAGTACGGGGTTGAGTATCCTGAGGCGGGAATGATTTTTCAAAAGACTTACTTCAGATTAAAGAAAGCCGGTATAAAATATGGTTCGTTCGGTGGAGATTGCTGCCCGCCGGTCTGCGCATTTACAGACCGGAGATTGCACAGGATTTTTTCTTTCGGTAAAACGTCTCTTTCTGTAAGGTATCTGACCGCTTTCAGGTTTACTGAACCGGGTTTCAGATATAAATCTGCTGAATGTAAGAAATGCCGGTATGATTCCCGTTGCACCGGCGTCTCTTCTGTTTATGCAAAAGTATATAAAGGACGCAATTTCAGGCTGGTATAATATTTTTGGTGCATTTGGATTACAGTTTTGATATAATGTATTGTTGACAGGAGGTTTGTATGAAAAGCAGAAGAATAATATATTATGTTCTGATGATTTCGCTGCTCGGTGCATTCTTTATCAAAGGTTGTGGTTCATCCTCATCCTGTTCCTGCATGGCGCCGATTCCCGGCGGGGAGCCTCCTGATATGGGATTTAAGGCAGAAAAGAAGATACCAAATGCTGTGCAGGCAAGACTCTCGTCCAATGCAGTAAATTTCCTTACTACAAAAATGGCGGATATCCTTAAGATGTTTCTTGCCGACCAGACAGGCGGACAGGGGCTTACATTCCCGATACCATACTCCAAGTCCAGCAATGGCGGATGCGAGGTCGAGATATGCAAAAACGGGAACTGCTCGGCCACCTTGTCTATAAACTCCGTCAAACTTGAACTTTCAGCCCCCGATACTATAAGTGCAACAATCAATGCCAATCTCAAGACGACCAAGATTGCGATAAAGGCCGGTTATAAAATGATCTGGTGTATTTACGCAGATTGCGATATATCGGCGGATATCAAAAACAAGGATATCAAGGCACAGATCAAGCTCTTCGATGACCCGTTTACCAATTTTATGACATTCGACCTGCCGGCTGATAAACTGGATGTAACCATTGAAGGGAAGGATATAAATATTGACGGTGGTATTCTCTGTGATATCGCAGACTGGGATTTTATCAAAAATCTGATAATCAAGCAGCTTGATATCAAGAAGCAATTGGCAGAACAGATACCTCCTATGATCGCCGAAAATGCCTGTGAGGCCTGCGGCGGGCAGAATGACCCGCCCTGTCCCCAAGGTTCGACCTGTCAGAAATATAACGGAGGCGATTACTGCGTGGCCGCCTCTACCAATAAGTGTGTTGCAAAACCTCTCGGTGCAATCGGCCGGCTCGACCTCTCTGATATGCTCAAGGATTTTGCACCCGGACTCAAGGCGAGTCTCGACCTGTATGCGGTTGCAGGAGATTTTCCGCCATATCCTCCCAAGATCAGGGACAAGGGTATAGATATTCAGGTAATAGGCGGGACGGATGCGGAGAGAAATATGTGTGTCCCGGAGACCGAGCCGCCTAAACTTGACGGCGGGGCGATTCCTCTTTTAAGCCTTTCGAACAGTGCCGCAATCTGTCAGAGCTGCGACCCGAATAATCCTGTATGCCCTTCGGATGCCACCTGCTCGGGAAAGTATGGTATCTGTATCAAGGATGAGGCAAACGGAATCTGTCCGGAGGTCCCGTTTATGGCAGGTATCGGAATCAATGAATACTTCCTCAGAAAGTTCTTCTGGGATGCCTTCAACTCCGGACTTTTGTGTCTGAATATCGATTCGGCAACAGTTCCGCAGCTCACAAGCGGAGTTCTCTCGATGCTTCTGCCGTCACTTAAAGACCTGACTGACGGAAAGAATACCTCTGTCCTGATTTCACTCAGGCCAAATAAGGCCCCCGAAGTCAAAATAGGAAGAGGTCTTCTGAAAATCAATGGCGACAAGAAAGAAATCTTCAGACCGTTGATTCTCCTCACAATTCCGCAGCTATCGATTGATTTTTATGCCATTGTCTATGACCGGTATACCCGTATCTTTACACTCACGGCAGATCTTGAACTCCCCGTTGCGCTCGACGTTGCAGAGAAGGAAAAACCTGATCCAAACGACCCGAATAAAACCATTAAAGTTGTGGAGCTCGTCCCTGTGCTGGGAGACCTGACCAATGCCATCAAGAATATCGTAATATCGAACTCCGAGCTGCTTGCCGAAAAACCCGAGGATATTGCAAAACAGCTGAGTTCTCTGATTGGCACACTTGTCGGTCCGCTTCTAGGCGGTGCAGGCCTCTCCGGGTTCGAACTTCCGGACCTTCAGGGTTTTGTGCTCAAGATCAGAAGTATATCCGGGGATGTGCCGTATGATGCCATTAATAATCCGTCCTGCAACGACTTCAACGAGTCTGCACCTGCCTGTTATTATAAGTTCCTTAACATCTTTGCAGATCTGGACCTCGCGCCGCAGACATCGCCGGCACCGGACTTTACACCATCAGTTACGGTAAAGTCCGTGGAAAGAGGAAGGATTCTCTTTAAGAACAGCAACAGTGATTACGAATACTCCTTCAGAATCAATAAGGGTCTGTGGTCGTTCTTTATGCAGGGAGAGGAGATAGCACTTAAAGTCCCAGAGACGAATTTTGAGGCAAAGTATAAGATTGATATCCGTTACAGGAAGAAGGGGAGTGGGATTTACAGGAGTATTTCAGAACCTCTTCTGGTTATAGCCGATTATACTCCGCCGGTACTCTCGCTTGAAAAGAGCGGGGAAACCATATTCGTAAAGGCAAATGATATTGTATCACCCCAGAGCAAAATTATGATTGAATACTCATTTAACGGAACAGATTTTATCAGGGCAGATAAGAGCGAAATTACTGTAATGCCGGGTGCCGAGTATGTGATTATCAGGGCTATGGACGAGGCATCCAATGTTGCGACCCAGAAAGTTGCTATTAGGGATATCAAACCTGCATACAGTTCCGGTATCTCTACGAGCATCAGGGGCGGAAAGGCCGAGGCTGTTTCCGGATGTAGTTGCAGTCTGATTGAATAAATGCCGGCGATATGAAAATCCTGATAGTGGATGATGAAGTATATGTAGGAAAATTTCTGTCGGATTTTATAGCAACAATCAATCCCGAGATTCAGATCAAGAGTATCCAAAAGGCCTCGGAGTGTATAAGAACCTTTGAGGAGTATGAACCGGATATAATCCTGCTCGATATTCACCTCGGTGACGGAAACGGAATAGATATCTTAAGGGAACTGAAAAACAGGGGCGGAAGGTTCGAGGTATTGATGATAAGCGGAAATGCATCTCTCGAGGATGCGGTACAGGCTATTAAATACGGAGCCTATGATTTTCTCTTAAAGCCGTTCTCTGATTTGCAGATACTCGAAAAATCGATTGTAAGGGCAATCGATTCAATCAATCTGAAGATTCAGAATGAGCAGCTCTTAAGCGAACTCTCCCAGAAGAATTTCCAGCTGGAAGAGATGAATAAGAGACTGCACTCGCTGTCGGTTTCGGATGACCTGACCGGTTTATATAATATGCGTTTTATGAATGAGTTTGTGACGAAGGAGATTATCAGGGCCAAGAGGTACAACCGTACTTTTGCCATTATTCTTCTGGACCTGGACTCTCTCAAGTCAACAAATGACAGATATGGTCATCTTGCCGGTTCGATGCTTATTAAGTCTGTGGCCGACCTCCTTATGGGTATGGTGAGAAAGAGCGATACTGTTGCCCGTTTCGGAGGAGATGAATATCTTGTCTTTGCAGATGAACTTAATTATGAGTCAGCAAAGAGTGTAGGGGAAAGAATAAGGGAGAATATCGAGAAACTCAAGATCAATTTTGAGGGCAACGATATCTCGACGACGGCCTCCGTCGGAATCGCCTGTTTCCCTGATGACGGAAGTGATTTCAGGCAACTCTTTGCTGCAGCAGATTCTGCTATGTATTATTCCAAGAACAACGGGAAGAACAGGGTGTGCCTTGCAAGAGACATTAGATAGAATATTTTTTGTTCTGTTCGCTATCTCTTTCTTTACCGGTTGTGACTTCAGTTGCGGAAGAGAGAAAGAGAATAATGAAGGTCTGGGTTTTATAAGTTCGGTAAAAAACACAGTCTATTATAAGAATTTCAGGTCGCTTGTGTGGACGAAGGCGGCCGAAAAGATTCCTGTCTTCGGTGGCGATTATATCAGGACGGCCGAAAATTCCTCGGCAGTAATTCAGATTGAGGATGACAAACTTGTGATAGGCGAAAATACGCTCATAAAGATCGAAAAGAGACGCCCTGACAGGGATGAGGGTATGCCTGTTGAACTTGTAATCCTCAATGGCGATATAGCGGTAGAAGAAGGTGGAGATTCCAGCAGGACGGTAACGGTAAAGAGGCTGAGTGGAGGCAAACTGAAGACGGAGGAGATATCCCGACTGAAGTTGAGTAAGGCAGATATAAGTGACGTTTATGAAAATGAGGAAGACTTAACAGAACTTCTGTATCCGTGTGAGAATGAGATACTATCCATTAACAACCCTGTATTCAGGTGGAACGGCAAGAGAAAAGGTCTTTTGAAAATATATAGAGACAAGGCAGAGCACTCGGAGATACTTATAGAGGACGAGGAGAGCAGGCAGGTTGAACTTGAAGACGGGAGTTATGAGTGGGAGATTCTCTTAAACGGCAGGCGTATAAGCACAAGGTGTTCGTTCGGAATCTCTGCCAGACCCCTGCACAATGAAAAGGTCGGGACAGGGAGAAGGAAGGTGAAGGATATATCGCCCAAACTTTCCGGAAAACAGGATGAAATCGTTCAGCCGGCAGAGAAAACGAATGAGAATAAGTCAGATATGGTGCAGAAGAGGCTAAGTGATATTCAGAAGGTGATAGACAGGAGTATGGAGCATATAGTCAAGACCAGAAAAAGTATAGACCCCGAGAAGGTCAAGAATTATGCACAGATTTACGGAAAACTGGATGAACTGAGCAGACTGCTTATGGAACTCAGGGTTATTCAGGAGGCCCTTCTTATGGAGGTTATTAAACTGGATAATCCAAAAGTAATTGTTAAATATCTGAATGAACTTGAGGATATCGAAAAGAATCTCAGGGGGATTGACGAAGAAATCAGAAACATTGAAAAGACAGTAATGTCAGACGGCATCAAACCCGGAAAATGAATTTCAGACTGAAAATATTTCTCTTTCTCTTTCTGATAGTAAGTACGACAATGCTGCTGAGTTATCTTTATGGCATACGTGTGGTGGAAGGTGACAGGAGAAATTTCATTAATGAATATCTTGAGCACAGGTCTGCCGGTATTAAACAGAAAGTCTCGGGTCTTATACAAAGTCTTGATTTTCTATCGGATAGCCTCTGTATTATGACCGAAAGCAGGTCTGCCGGGCTTAAGGATGTCGAGGATTTTATAAAAAAATATCTCAGGACCAACAGTGAAGTCAAAGGTGTCTATTTCACAAAATCGAATATTACAGTGAAGTTCGGCAATGATGACTGGTCAAAGGGCAAAGATACAGATGAGCAGTCTGTAATACAGGACGGATATGTTCTGTTCAACAATAAAGGCAGAGACTGCATTTTTTCTGCAAGGTTTTATCTCCCCGAGATTATCGGTGAAAGGGATCTATTGCCCGGAACCGTATTGCTCTTTCTGAAGGATTCGGTATATATGTCGGGGAATACGGCCGGTATGGATATTGATGAGGTCAGAAAGAAGACTAATGAGATAGTATCGAAATCCCCGTCAGGAGTCTTTGTATATAAAGAATATGTCCTCGGATATTCGGTTGACCCGAAGAACACGCTTTCTGTTATAATTGCGGTGAAACGGGAGCTTTTTGAGAGCGCCATTGTCTCGCTCAGATACAGCATCCTTCTTGCAGGACTTTTTTCTCTGGCCTTCTTCCTTATAATCGGATTTTTAGTGGCCGGAAGAATTACGAGACCTATGACTATGCTCAAGGAGAAGGCACAGCTCATTAAAAAGGGGATGTTTGAGAAGATTGATTTTCCTGTGCCGTCAGATGAAATAGGTGAGGCGGTAACGGCCTTCAATAAAATGGTGGATGACCTGAGGGAAAAAGAGGCAAATCTCAGGGAGTCACAGATGCGACTGGTTCAGGCCGAGAAGATGTCTGCGTTCGGTCAGCTCTCGGCCGGCATTGCACACGAGGTAAAGAATCCCTTAACATCGGTATTCGGATATATTCAGCTTGCCAGAAGGATTGAGAAGGACGAGAAGGTAAATGAATATCTGAGGATTGCCGAGAACGAGACCCTGAGGTGCAAGCAGATACTCGAGGACCTGCTGAAATTTGCGAGAATGGACAGACATCAGAAGGCCCCGCTTAACCTTCAGGAGGTCGTAGGTAATACCATCAGACTTGTAAATCACCAGATGATGATGAAGAAGATAAAACTCGTCTATGAAAAAAGGGAAGAAAAGATAGTTGTCAATGGCAATGCAAACCAGCTTCAGCAGGTCTTTCTGAATATATTCCTGAATGCAATGCAGTCTGTGGAGAGGAAGGGAAGGGGTGACGGGTGCGTGACTGTTGATGTGGGCACAGAGGGGGAGTTCGCCTTCGTCTCGGTAAGGGACAACGGAGAAGGGATACCATCTGAGAACATCCAGAAGATATTTGAGCCGTTTTTTACTACAAAGGCCGATTCGGGTGGCACAGGTCTTGGTCTTTCGATATCTTTCGGAATAATCAGGGAACACAACGGCGATATAAAAGTCAATTCTGTAGTTGGCGAAGGGACAGAATTTAAAATTTATTTGCCTGTGCACGTTGCTTTATGTTGACAAGCTTCAAAAATATATGTTAGAAGAAATGGTCTTATGAAGAGATTTGCAGTAATTTTTGCAGTAATATTTCTGTTTATAACAGGCGCAAGGCAGTATCTGGATATAAACAATCCGGATATGAAGCCGTATCCGATAGCTTTTGTGCCCGTTCTGCCATTGGGCGAGAATGCAGATGATGTAAAGGAGTTTAATGATACACTCAGCTTCGACCTCGAACTGGCCGGCATTTTCAAGATTATCTCACCCAAGTCCTTTACAGCAGACACAATAAAGGAGGGGTTCAGTGACAAGACCATTCAGTTCCAGAACTGGGCCGATGTGGGTGCCGACGGACTTATCAAGGGCTTTATAACACAGGAAAACGGAAAGCTGAGAGTGGAGATGAGGCTCTTTGAGGTGGGTACCCAGAAGATGGTTATGAACAAGGTGTATCCTTTTGAGGATGCAAGGATAAGAAATGCTGCCCATAGTTTTGCAAATGAGGTTTACAAATTCTATACCGGAGAAAAGGGAATCTTCCTCACAAAGATAGCATTCGTCCGCAAATATATGGGGGAACATAGTATCAATATCGTTGATATCGACGGTGCAAATGAGCAGAAGCTCGTCTCGAACGGGTCAATAAATATTCTTCCCTCCTGGCACCCGCAGGGGAGTTCGATACTCTATACATCTTTTGTTAATCACAATCCTGACCTCTTCGAGTTCATTCTTTCATCGAAGATATCGAAAGTCATTTCGAATTTCTCGGGGCTGAACGTCGGCGGCCAGTATTCCCCTGACGGCAGAAGAATTGCCCTGACACTCTCGAGGGACGATAACTCAGAGATATATGTTCTGGATACCGCAACGAACAAGTTTACCAGACTTACAAAGGACTGGGGAATAGATTCATCTCCCAGCTGGTCACCTGACGGAAAGAAGATTGCCTTCGTCTCGAACAGGAGCGGCAACCCTCACATTTATATAATGAATTCTGACGGCTCGGACCAGAAACGGATTACCTTCAAGGGGACTTATAATCAGACTCCGAAGTGGTCACCGAAAGGTGACAGGATTCTCTTTACTGCAAGGGACGAGCGGAATGTCTTCGATATTTTCTATATCGATGTGGCTACTCTGGAAATAAAGAGGCTTACTCAGGATCAGGGTAATAATATGGAACCGTCATATTCTCCCAACGGCCAGTACATTGTATTCACCTCCACGAGGTCCGGTTCTTCCCAACTCTATATTATGACAAAAGAAGGACTGAATCAGAAGAGAATATCATCAGGTAAGGGTGAGTGCTTTACTCCGTCCTGGTCCCCTTTCTTCAAGGAAGAGTAAGCATTGCTTCTTGAGTTTCCTTAATTCTTGACAAACTATAATTACTTTGCAATTGTTGTAAGACTTTTACTGTATTTTTGATTCGATAGTTTAATGGTGTGAATTATCTTTTGATTATACCGTGAGGTGTGCGAGATGGACAATATAGATTATTTTGTCGGTCTGGATGTCGGTTCGACCACCGCCAAGGTGTCGGTTATTGATAATAATGCCAATATTATTTTCTCCGAATACAGAAGACACAACACCGAGATTCTGAAGACCCTGAATGAACTTGCAGAGCTTATTTACAGAAAAATAGGTGACAGAACGGTTGCAGTCAGAATAACCGGCACTGCCGGAATGGGGATTTCGGAGAGATTCGGAATACCTTTTGTGCAGGAGGTCGTAGCGTCCTGCGAGACGGTGAAGAGATTCTATCCCGAATCGAAGGCATTGATTGATATAGGCGGGGAGGATTCGAAGCTGATTCTCTTTACCAGAACACAGCCTGATATCAGGATGAACGGGAACTGCGCAGGCGGGACGGGTGCATTCATCGACCAGATGTGCAGGATTCTGAATATCTCTCACAGTCAGATGAATGATTATGCAAATAGTTTCAGAAAACTCTATCCGATTTCGTCGCGATGCGGTGTCTTTGCCAAGACCGATATCCAGACAATGATAAGCCGTCACTACAGTATGGAGGATATCTGTGCTTCCGTCTTTCAGGCGGTCGCCATTCAGACTGTGAATGCACTGGCGAGAGGTTGTGATATAGAACCGAAAATCCTCTTTTCGGGAGGACCTTTGTCTTTCCTTCCGGCACTGCGCGATGCATTCAGGAGGGTGCTCAATCTTAAGGATTCGGATATATGTCTGCCTGAGCGGGGTGAACTCGTCGTTGCGACGGGCGCGGCACTGATTGAATCTGATTTCCTGCGGATATCTGTTTCGGAACTAAAGAGGTTGTTTCAGTCATCTGATAACTACAATTATAATATCGGGAGAAGACTTGCTCCTCTGTTTGACGGGGAGAATCAGCTTCAGGATTATGCTGAGAATCTGAATATCGTAAAGCTCAGGTCGGAGGATTTTTCGGACGCCCTTTCGGGAGTCTTTCTCGGGATAGATTCCGGTTCTACAACTACCAAAGTCGTCCTGACTGATAATCAGGGCAGAATAATTGCAGACGCATACCTTAAAAACAACGGGAATCCCGTTCAGGCTGCAAAGGAGGGACTCTCATCTGTGATTTCTCTCTTTTTCAAGAAGACGTCAGAAAGACCCAGAATTATTTACAGTGCCGTGACGGGTTACGGAGAGGAACTTATCCGCACCGCCCTTGGTATTGACTGCGGGATAGTCGAGACGATGGCACATTATAAGGCGGCGCGAAGACTCAACAGGGATGTGAGTTTTATTCTGGATATCGGCGGACAGGATATGAAGGCTATGTTTGTCAAAGATGGCTTTCTTCACAATCTCGTGATAAATGAGGCCTGTTCATCGGGGTGTGGTTCGTTTCTGAGCAGTTTTGCCGATTCACTTGGTATAGACATAAATGATTTTGCAGCTGTCTCCTCTGAATCCAGAGCCCCCTGTGACCTTGGGACGAGATGTACGGTTTTTATGGGCTCAAAGATAAAGCAGGCCCTAAAGGAAGGGGCGTCTGTTTCGGATATTGCTGCAGGACTGGCTTATTCCGTCGTAAAAAACTGTCTGTTCAAGATGCTGAGACTGAAGGATGTATCGGAACTCGGCGAAAATATAGTTGTTCAGGGAGGGACCTTCAGGAATCTGGCGATACTGCGGGCATTCGAAAAGGAGCTTGGGAGAGCGGTCTCTATTTCCGATGCACCGGAACTGATGGGGGCGTACGGGGCGGCTTTGTATGCGGCAGAGGTCTTCCGTGATACCCGCAGAGATACCGTTTTTGATATCAATAACTGTGAGAAAACGGCCTACAGGATTGACAATATCAGATGCAGTGCCTGTGAAAACAGGTGTGAGATTACGAGATATAATTTCGAGAATAACGGCAGATATTACAACGGGAACAGATGCGAAAAGATATATTCGAACCGTTCGGAAAAGAGCGGAAAAGGCTTTAATTTCGTGGAATTCAAGAACAGCCTTCTCTTCGGCCGTGCCGGCAAGAAGACCGGAGAAAAGAGAATAGGTATTCCGCGTATTCTGAGTATGTATGAGAATTTTGTCTTCTTTAACGAATTGTTCGAACAGTGCGGGTTCGAGGTCGTTCTCTCCGATGTCTCCACAAACGGGATTTATACAAAGGGACTCGGTACGGTAATGTCGGATAATATCTGCTTCCCGGCAAAGCTTGCTCATGGCCACATTATGAACCTGATAGAGAAAGGGGTCGACCGCATCTTCTATCCGATAATTATCTACGAGCGAAAGAATATCGCCGAATCGGTAAATACCTACAACTGTCCTATAGTCGCCTCCTATGCTGACGTCCTGAAGAGCGCTATAGACCCTTATGCCCGTTATCAGGTGCTTTTCGACTCGCCTCCAATCAATTTCAAGGATGAATTTTTACTCAAATCCTCCTGTTATGAATATCTGCGTTCACTGGGAGTGGAATATCCTGTCTTTACGGCGGCATATGATGCCGCTCAGATTGCCTATCTGGAATACAGGATGAATGTAATCAGCAAGGCAAAAGAGATAATAGAAAAGTGCAAAAGTGAAGAGAGACCGCTCTTTGTCTTTGCCCAGAGACCGTATCATATAGACCCGCTCATAAACCAGAATGTCGCAAAGATAGTATCGGATATAGGTATAGACTCGATTACGGAGGACGCGCTCGAAAGCGAGAATGTGGATTTTGGAGAGATTTTTGCGATACCTCAGTGGGCGTTTATCAACAGAATCATCAAGGCGGCAAAATGGGTAAATTCCCAGTCGATGAAGACCTGCTTTATCCAGATAAATTCGTTTGGCTGCGGACCCGATTCCTTTGTGGTCGACGAGGCCAAAGAGATAGTAAACAGGGGAGGACACTACTATCTTCTGATAAGGGTTGATGAATTCTCGAATGCGGGGGCAATCAAGCTGAGACTATTGTCTCTCAAAGAGACCTTAAAGAACACAGCAGAAATCAAAAAGATACCTTTCATCAATTCCAGAAGATTCACACACAGGGATACTGCAAGAAAGATACTCGTTCCGCATTTTTCGGATATCTATTCGCCCTTCGTCCCTCCGGTATTCAGGAATGCAGGCATAGATGTTGAAGTGCTTCCCCCGCCCGATTACAGGTCGGTCGAATACGGACTCAAGTATGTGAACAATGAGGTCTGTTATCCTGCGACGATAGTAATAGGTGATCTGATAAAGGCGCTTTCGGAGGGAAATTACGACCACGGCAGAGTAGCGGTGGCACTTACACAGACAGGGGGGCAGTGCCGGGCATCCAATTATGTCCCTCTTCTCAAGAAGGCTGTGGTTGCGGCCGGCTTCAGGGATGTGCCTGTAGTCTCGATTGGTTTTGACGGGGATGTAAATAATGACCAGCCGGGATTTGATATCGACTGGAAGAGACTGATTAAGATTGCATTTATCTCGGGACTCTATGCAGATGCCCTCTCAAGAATGTATTATGCGAGTGTGGCAAGGGAGTTCAGCAGTGGCGAGTCTCTTTCGGTTCTCAACAGATATATTCAGGCATCTGTCCCCTATGTTGAAAGGGCAAATTACGACGGTCTTATGGCACTTCTCAATAATGCCGTAGACGCCTTCAACAGAATCAGGACAAAATCCGGAAGTGTCCCGAAAATCGGTATAGTCGGCGAGATATTTCTCAAATACAATGACTTCAGCAACAACAATATTGGTCAGTGGCTTACTCAGCAGGGAATCGAGGTGGTTGCCCCGCAGATCGCAGATTTCTTTATGCAGTTTTTTGTCAATGTAAAAGTCAATACAAAATCCCATATCGAGAAGGCATCGGTTAAGCATCTGTTTGCTGCGATTCTCGAGGTAATCGCGAATGAGTATATAGGCAGAATCGAGAGGATTCTGAAGGGGTACAAATTCTATTCACCATCTCACGATATATTTACCAAGGCATATAAGGCGAGAAGGATTCTTGACCTCGTAAACCAGTTCGGGGAGGGATGGCTCATCCCCGCAGAGATTTCATCCTACGCAGAGAGCGGTATCAGGAATGTTATCAGTCTGCAGCCTTTTGGATGTATTGCAAACCATATCGTCTCCAAAGGTGTCGAAAAGGTGCTCAAGAAATACTATCCGGATTTAAGTCTTCTCTTTCTGGATTTCGATTCCTGCACAAGTGAAGTCAATATATTCAACAGACTTTATTTTATGGTTAAGGGGGCAAAAAAGACCGCCGACGGCAGTTTATATGTTGAGGATATTCCTCCCTCGTCTGCCGAAAAGAATCTGAACTGATTATTTGAGCTTCCAGAATAATCTGCCCTCGATGGCAAAGACCGTCCCGTTTGTGCTGCTTATGTCCTCAATCATTATCAGCAGTGAATCACTGGCACTCTTCCCTTTGGCAGAATTGAGACTCCTGTTGTACAATTCTATATCTGCATCATCTTCCTTGTCGTCGTCATATCCCTTGTCGGTCGTTCCCCCGTATCCGTTCCAGAGATATTCCTCGTTTGCATTGGAGTACTGGGCAGTGATTAGCAAATCGCCCAGACTCCTGTGCTCCAGTATCAGTGATACATAAAGACTCTCGACTATCGCTCCTATTGGGGTCCGCAGATATTTCAATTCGTAGAGGCGTGGGTTATCTTTATTGAGAGTGTCGAACGGATATATGGTTATGACTTCGTCCCCCGATTTTCCGCCGCTTCCGTCGACCTGTAATGATATCTTATAGCTGTATCTGGCAGCGGAGTTGTTTCTGATGCTGATATAATAGTAGCCGGCCGCATTTATTTCCGAGATGACTGATTTTCTGATTGCCGTTCCAGTCTGTGCATCGAGAATCTTCCCTGATGCATCAAGAAGGGTTAGAGAGTAATCTGCCGTTGATGAGTCAGTAACAGATACCTCTGCAAGGATTAAATCCCCCGAAAACATATATACCCTGTAGAAATCGGCGTCCTGAGGACACAATACCAGCTGGCTGATCTCCCCCTTTGCAACAGCAGGGGCATACTGGGCAGAATCGTTTTCTTCATATCTGTCATCAATGCAGACCGAGTTTTTTTGAATATCTATTAGAATGTCATAGTCGTTCTTTACTGTATTGTCGGCTCCTCTTACGAGTAATATGTATTCTCCCGAATAGGGCGCGGTGATATTCAGCACTATATCTCCGCTCTGCTTTTCACCGGTTGCAAAGACGGTCTTTCCGTCGGAGGAGATGAGGGCGGAGTAGAGTTTCCCTTTTGATTCGGTATAGAATACTCCTGTCGAAAGTTTATCCCCCTTATTGAGTGTAACCGAATAATAGTCATAGTCAGAGGGACAGATAGTAAGGCCATATATTTCATCAGAAAGTATCTTTGTTGCGGTTATTACCGAGTCGTTCTCTTCGAATCTGTCATCCGTGCAGCTCTGATTTTTTGTTACTTTAACATTCATTTGATATGGAGCAGAGCCATTATCCCATGCAAACACATTAAGGATGTGGTTTCCGGACATTCGTGCCGTATAATCGATTTTTTCATTGCCGGTAGATGTGATTGAATATGCAGATTCTTTAAGCAGCGGGTCATACAGAACAAGGTCAATATCGGCCTTTGTACTGTCGAAGTTTGTTTCAATCTCGATTCTGTCGTTCTGGTTGAGTGTGAATAAATAGTAATCCTCATCGAGCGGGCAGAGCATAAGGGAGTTATAACTGCCTGCCTCCATTCTTTTTGCTCCTGATATTGTGTTGTTTGGTTCATAACTGTCATCGGAGCAAAGCTCCGAATCTGTAACGACTTTGATTTTATATTCTAACAAAGAATTCTTCGAGGGGACTCTGATAATTATCGTATCCGGCAGGTTTTCGAATTCGGCAACCTCTGTATTCGGGTCGAGAGTATCAGAGTAGAGAATCGGCTCACTAGAGTCATTCGGAGAATAGATTTCGAACGATATATTTGTGGATGAAGTCAAAAGTATCTTTGTAGGTCTCCCGTAGGTCCTGACAGAAAACCAGTCATCATCTGACGGGCATAGTCGGAGGTTTATCTCCTTGTTGAGAGGGAGTTCGGCATTGTTTGAGATATTGTCATTTTCCTCATAGCCGTCGTCAGTGCAGGAATTACTGCTCTGAATAAGAATCTCAAGTGAATATTTTTCTGTATTTTGAGAGTCTGAATAAATTCTGAGAAAGAAGGTATCTGAACCGGCAATGTCGATATTGTTTTTTGTGTTTATGTTTATATTCTTTCCGCTCATCCCCGATTCATAGAATTCCGCCTTTATATTATTTCCCGGCACATTGATTTCAACTCTGTCACCTTTGTTTAATTTGAAGGAATAGTAATCCACATCACCGGGGCAGAGAGAGAGTTCGTTATATATGCCGGAGGTTATCTCCTTTGCCGATGACTCGGAATCGTTTCTTTCGAAGATATCCTCTTCGCAGGAAGTTGATTGAGATGTAATCTCTACCTCTATCTCATAATTTATTTCGGTGTCGGATGCCTCTGCCTTTATATAGTAGTATCCCGGCTCCTGAATTGAGGGAATACTGAGTTCGCCGGAATTCTTTATTAGTGTATATGCCATCGGGTTACTGAGGTCCTTTCCCGAAAAGAGATATAGAGGAATTGTTTTGATTGAGGAGGTATTAATACGAATCCTGATTTTGTCCTGATACGAGAGGTGTAACTTGAAATAATCGTCGTCAGACGGACATAGTCTCAGTTTTCTTATGCCGCTCTCGAGGGTATAGGCCTGTGAGAATGAATCATTCGGTTCGAGCTTGTCATCTTCACAGTTGTTCATAAGACAGATTCCGAGAGCACTGTTGCAGTTTCCGGATTTACAGTCTGCATCTACCAGACATCCGACACATTTGCCTGTATTTCTCTTGCAGATACCCTCCTTGCAGTCCGAATTTTTCGAGCAACCCGAAAAATAGCAGTAGTGACGGGCTTTGTCGCAGAGATATCCTTCACTGCAATCAGAATTGTCAAAGCAATCACCCTCCTTACATTCATTGGTTTCCTTATCACAGTATTTCCCGCTCTGGCAGTCTGATTTGACTTTGCATCTGTTTGAGCCTGTGTCAGCCGGATTGGTATCTTCAGCTGCTACAGCGTCGGAATTCGCCTCATTATGGTTACTATCAGAGCAGGAAAGAACCATTGTTACCATAAAAATCGTTATTGTAATGATCAGGAATTTTTTCATAAAACTCTCCGTTGCTATTTTAATTACTAACCAAAAACCGTTCCTGTTTTAAAACAGGATATTGCTTTGTGAAATTTATCAGCAAATCTCTCTTTTTTCCACAAAATATTATTATCAGGCAAAAATCAGGTGCATATTTGGTCCATAGTTTTTTAGCACTGAAGAGCTGAAGGCTGAAGGCGATAGAGCTATTAAGGTGGTTGAGTAGCGAAGCGTATCGAAGCCACCACATAAATCGGACATTTCGATACGGCTTTGCCTACTCAATGTCCTTGTAATATTGAAGATGGCTTAATAGCATTAGCATACTGAAGCCACTGTTATGTTGGGCATTTCGATATGTTCGCTTTGCTCACTACTCAACGTCCCTGTGCTTTAAAGGTCGCTGAGTCACAGAGTGTATCGAAGCGACAAACGACAGTCCATAGTCCACAGTCCATAAGCGACATATATGTTTCTCTTTTTACAGAGTAAACAAAGCCAACTGGTAAATAGAAGTACAGACTGCCTTAATTCAACTCTCCGAGTATTGTATAACTGCCGCTACCCTTTCGTGTCCTGACCATAAGATAATACGTCCCCTTGGTGACCGTGGCTGTAAGCTCAGGGAGATTGGTTGAGCCGCTGGATTTCGAATAGTAGGATGATGTGGTCGGGACTTTGTCCTTTTTGATGTACAGATCTACTACCGAACCTGTCGGTGCTTCCAGAAGGGCGGTGAACTTTCCGTCCTTTGTGATATTTACTTTATAAACAAAGGTCTTGTAGACGGCAGGCAATGTCCCTGTTGAGGTCTCGCCGAGCCTGAGTTCCGGATAATCCTGACTTTTGGGTGTGAATGTTACAGTAATGCTGTAATCCCCGCTCCCTGAATAACGGCTTACCAGTATTGAATAATCGGCAGCCTTTACATCCATTTCGATTATTTCATTCGCGGTTGAACCATAGGCTCGCTGGTCATACGAGGATGAGCTGACTATAGTCCCTTCCTTGATATAAAGGTCAAAGTCTGCAGCAGAGGGACCTTTGAGTTCCACCTTTATTCTGCCTTCTGAGGTGGCCGTAAATTTATAGAATTTCTCTTTGGTCTTTGTATCAAAGCTGTCATTATATGCAACCCCCGACTGAAGAGTTGTCACACCACTTGTAGCCTTAAATTCTATTGCGAAGGATTGTTCAGGTGTAAGCAGGAGTTCTTTCGTCTTTCCGCTTTCGTCTGTAAATGTGTATCTGAGGCGATATTTGAGATTGAATGTGCCTGTGCCGAGGAATCTGAGTTCGTCCAGTTTCAGTGTAATGATATCCGGTTTGTCTCCGTCGTATTTCAGTACAATCGTCGGGTCTGTGGTGTGTTCTACGGATGCCGTAACCTCTTTGCCGGCTGTGTTTTTGAGAAGAGAGCCGTCTTTCAGTATTTCGGCAGTAATTCTGATCTTACCCTTAGGGGCATTGAGGGTATAGAAGAGAGACCACTTCAGGACATTATCTGTACCCGATGTGGCATTCTTGTCAAAGGAGTGACCGCTGTCTTTGAGTGTCGTATCCGTTGTGGTCTGTGAAGGCGTGTATGTAGTCAGAAGCGAGAGTGACGGGTCGCCGTAGAGGTTGAAACTCAGTATGTTCATAAGAGAACCGTCCTGCCAGGTCAGAGAAGATGACATAGACCTTACAAGGGCAAGTGCCTTTCCGGCGGGATAATTCTTGCTGATATTTCTGGTGTAATAGAATCCGAAACTTACATTATCCATTCTGTTGGAATTAGCATAACTCCACGACGGGGAGTAGAGTGTAACAGAGGTTGCTCCCATTGCGGATATTGCACCGCCTTTTGCGAGCAGTGTATATGAGAGGTTATTGCTCCTGTCCGGCCTCGAATTCAGACAGCTGACCTGTGATGTAAATGAAGGTTTTTCGGGATTGAATGCGGTATCGGGCATTGATGAATATGCAAAGTCCTCCCAGTCCTTTTCCGAGAGCTGTGCGATCTTGTCGTTATTCGTGTCTGCCTTCCAGACTTTACCAGCCGCTGAGGTCGAATTTCCGTGCGCCCACCAGCTGATGAGTCCGTACCCCTTCTTCCACTCATTGGCGACATTCTGTTCGGAAAATTCAACATCAGGATTGTATACAGATGGCTCCGGCCCCCTCTTTTCGTAGAGGGATGTTGTCCTGAACTTGTTCTGGGAATTCAGAAACTCAGCCTTCATCCTTTCGGCAAACTTTGCACCGTCGACCGTAAATCCGTTCCTCTTTATTTCATTTCCGTTTCCCGATTCGGCGTGGTCCTCTTCCTGTGAATAGTCGGAGATTGGGTTCGGGAGCATTACCTGATATCTCCAGTCTATATCCTTTGACTGTTCGTATTTTATGGTCCTCTGAAGGATTGTATCGACTTCAGTATATTTGCCCGAATAGACCGGGATTCTTCCGACATATACCTCAGGTGTCAGGTCGATTCCGCCTCTGGTGTAGTCTCCGTAGTATTCACACCAGAGCTCGTCTCCGTTCTTATTCCAGTTCCCCGTCAGGTCGGAGTAGTACATGTCTGTGGGTGTTCTCTCCCAGTCGTCCTTCTTCTCCTTTGCCCTTGGCCAGCAGGTTCTCATTGCAGGTCCGTTTGTGTCATTCGGGTCGGCAAGCAGCAGTACGTACTGGATGCCCATATTTACATAGTTGTTTTTTAGCCAGTTTCTGACCTTCTCGGGACCGTCTTTCCCTTCCGTACTCCCCCATACGGATTCATCGGCGATATAGACTTTATAACCGATTGACTGCTTGTGATTTACGAAACTTGTGAGCTGTTTGAGGTTGTTTTTTACAGTTGAGGTCGTAATAATTACATAGTCGTATTTTTCTGCAGGCGGAGGCATCATTTCGGGATTTTTCAACTGATATAATTCCTTCGATATTCTGTAGTTTACAAAGACCTTCTCTGCGTCACTGTCGAAGAGATTGTCGGCAAGGAGCCTGTTGAGGTTTATCTGCGTTGCTCCCTGAATTTTCGGCGCCTCAATATGTGCCTTGATAAATCCTGTCCTTGTGAGCGTCTTCTTTACAGGGTTGTATCTGAGAGGATAGAACTGGACCGGCACAAAGAGCCATTTTCTCATCTGCTTTGCGGGGAGAACTTTTACTGACTCCTCCGTAAAGAGGGCGTCTTTCGAATAGATTTTTGTGTTGTAACCGTCAATTATATAGTCCTTGTCCTTTATCCAGTCTTCGTAGGTGGCCACACCCTCGGTGTCAGGCTTGAAGTTTGCCGGTCCTGCCGGTGCAATATCGTAAGTCCCTTCTTCATCGTAGGATTCTTCATCGATAATTACAAGTTTGATTCCGCTTATATCCGTATCGGGAGGAACGAGTATATTGAGTGTAATTGACGGCAGGTCGGGGTCTCCCGGAGAGGATATGTTCGAGAATCCCTTGATTACAGGTTTGAGTCTCCCCTTTTCGTCCTGTGCAAAATCCGGCTCGAGTTCTGCTGTATCTATTGTAAAGGTTGTATTGTCGATAAATGTTACGAATGCCGAGGGCTGACAGACCCTGTCGGTAATTCCCATCATCTCAAGGCATACCTCGCTCTCATCGCAGTCCTTGTCCGACTCACAGAAGTAACCCCTGAGGGTATTTACACCTGTTCCGCTGTCCGGATTTTCTGCATCCTGAATTATATCTGCGGATATGTCGGTTGCAGCATCAGCAAACGGACTCTTCTCTTCATCGGAACAGTTTTGAAACAAGATGACCGATAATAAAACAGATAGAAGCAGAAGGTATCTTTCCATAATCACTCCTTAAAAAGTTAATTAAAGCGGTGAATATATTAACCGCACAAATAGACCCTTTTAGTATGAATTATTTATGAAATCAAGCGAAAGTTTTTATTAACGGCAAAAACCGGTGAAACAGGTAAAATATGTGTGAGAACCGGTCTTTTCCATTTTGTTTGACTTTGGGTGACACTTTTTATATAAGTAAAATGGTAGTTTTAGTATAAAGAATATCATCCTTTTTAAGGCAGGAGATTTTATGAGAAGAGTCTTTGTTGTTCTGGTGCTATTTTGTTTATCTTTTGCTGCCCGGGCAAATCAGTTCTCGTTTCAGGGGTATGACGTGGAATCAGCATCTGTCCTCAATTCTGATGTTGCATACGGAAGGTCTGTCGGGGTGCTCTATACAAATCCCGCCTTAATCGGCGGTCTGAAGAATCATCTCTCGGTCAATTTCAATCTCAATATCCCCAATATGAAAATCAGACTGATGGATAAACCCGTTCATTCGGATGTCCCGATTTCAATCTATGATTCGAATGTCGGAAATTCGAAGAATAATTTCAAGACGCTACCGACAGTTGAACTGATGAACAAGAGAGGGAATACAGTGGTAGATGATTCGACCGCATTTATAGGTATAGGACTTGCCTACAATTTCAATATCCCGAAGTTTCAGCTCGCAGGGATAATCCAGTTGCCCGTATCCTTCCCCGAGGCAGCAGTCCTGTCGACGCATTACAATGATGAAAGGGAGGCGATCTTCAGCAACAGATTATATTTTACGAGATTCGGTCAGTGGGAGAAGATTGCCGCCGGACTCGCCGGTGCCTCGTACGATATACTGCCTGAGCTTACTCTGGGACTTGCCGCACAGATAACCATTACAACAAAGACTCATCTTGCTATTTATATCCCTGATGCCTCAGTTCAGGATTATTCGCTGGCAAATGTAGATGCAAAGATTTCGACAGGTATAAGACCGATTGCAGGATTGGTATTAAGACCGCTTGGCTGGTTGTCGGTAGGTCTCGTCTTCAGAGACGAGTCGTGGGTGGAAGTAGCTGGAACAGGTGAACTGCTCCTCTGGAACTATCACGAGGCGGACCCGTACAAGACGATTCCGAAGAGAGCGGTCCAGAACTTTCCTCTGGCTATAGCTTATGAGCCCCGTGAGTATGAAGTAGGAATCGGAGCAAAAATATCGGATTTTACTGCTCAGTTTGCAGTAATGTATCAGGAGTGGCCTCTCTACAGGGACCAGCACAACAAGCATCCGTATGTTCTCGATAATCCTATGGATAGTGAGACCGAGAAGAAATTCCATTTTGACGGGACTTTCAATTATCTTGGGAGCATAAATTACGATTATTCCGGCAATAAGTCATTTCAGATGGGTTTTGCATATTATCCGACACCGGTTCCTCCCCAGACAGGCAGGACCAATTTTGTTGACAATGACCTTATGGCATTCTCACTCGGTCACAGGTATGACTTCAGATTCTATAACAGGAAATTTACATTAAACGGTATGGCACAGTTCTTCTATATGTTTCAGAGGACCACATATAAGGACCCGAAGCTGATTCTCGATGAGTTCCCGGATGATTCGACAACCCTTCTTTCGAATTCACCTATGCTCGAGGCAAAGGGGCTTCAGACGAATAATCCCGGATTTCCCGGATACGAGGCAGGGGGATTTATTCTGTCACTTGGTGTAAATCTGGTTTATTATTTCTAAGAGGGCGGAGGTTTTATGTTTATCAAGACGAGGTATCTCTTATTGCTTTTAACTGTATTTGTGATTTGCTCATGCGAGAGGAGTGAAGGCCTGAAAGTGGAGGAGGATGTGCTGGGTTATCAGAGCTGCAGTTTCGATATGGAGTGTGGCGGAGGGAGATATTGCGATGAGGAGAAGAAGGTCTGTTCAATAGATTGTGTTTCTTCCAAGGACTGCGTCTTCAAACTCAAATCACCTGAGGAAGAGAATATTTACGAATGTTCTCCCTGCGGCAGATGTATCGGGAAGGGGACCAAGGATGAAAAGTGTGTAATTACAAAGGACATCCCCTGTCAGAGCGATTCGGAGTGTCAGGAGGTTTATAAAAGCACGAGTTACATATGCAGAAACGAGTATTGTGTGCTCAAGTGCAATGATGACGGAGACTGCAAAAGGGTTGGCCGCGGTTTTTATTGCAAGACTGATGAAAAGGTCTGTTACAGACGTTGTTTCAGAGACCTCGATTGCTATCTGCACGGGTGGCAGTATGAATGTGAACTGCCGTCCGGTGTTGACAAGGAGAAGAACGAGAAGGCTGAGGTCGGCAAGGAGGTATTTGGAGAATGTGTGTTGAGGGAGGGAGGGATCGATTGGGGTAGAGATAACAATCCGTCAAAACCAGCATTTAAGTATCAGGGAATCTGGGGATTTATGATGAATACAGCAGTGAGAACGTTACACGTGCCACTTGTAAATTCGCAGGATACCGTCTCCAATAATTACATTCTGGTAAAGATTGTTCAGAAGGGTGACCAGCTGGTCTTTTACGAAAAGTGGTGTTCGATTGAACTCAGGAATTTCAATGACGATAATCCGAACTGGCAGGATCTGGCCTGGATGATTACACCAGAAAGATATTCCGATAATATTCCAATAAATCTCCATAAAGTGATGATTGTACCTGAGCTAAAGTCAGGTGCAATAATGGAGACAGACAGGCTGCTTGAAATAAGGGGCGCTGTTCTGGAGAATCCGGAGACAGACCCTCTCCCTACTCATTATAATCCGGAAGATCCGAGGATAATTGATCAGGACAGAGACGGAAAACCGGGTATGACTAATATGATGTCAGGGGTTTTAACGGGTGAAGTATATAATGTTCAGCGATGGTGGGTTAAGTTTTATATCAATGTTGTAGACGAAAATCATCTACAGGGACTACTGGACCACGGGAGTGAACAGAATATTATCGATGCAAATCCCAAGAGCCTTATTTACGATACAGAATGTATTAAGCATCCGAATGAAAAACATAGTTATTTCAGGGCACTAAGGATGCCCGATACAGCATCCTGTGCGGATGTCCTTTATGAGGCAAAGAAGGTAAAGGGGAGCTGGCTTGAATTCGAATGGCTCTATAACCCCGATAAAAAACCATAAAATTTCTTTTTCGTCATAAAATCCAACGAGAGCCATAATTAAGGTATTCATTTCTTATAAAATACTATTCTTGTTTATCTATTTATTTGCTAATGCTTTTATATGTAAGTACTCGGAGGGGGAAAATATATATTGCAATATATGGCATAATCTTCATAAATAATATCCGAAAGACTGCACGGACTGGACCGGTTTATACCCGTATTTATGAAAGGTGGGTTGTCCTCCATATTTTTTTGTGGTCAAATGCCACATTCATTTATTAGAGGTCAACGATGGTCGTTGCCTCATTTATTAACA
>Ga0067045_1029039_pt1 | contig 24557 bp, 25 predicted proteins | sample TerdegcTABiofilm_FD_59184 | JGI IMG/M metagenome (GOLD analysis project Ga0067045, IMG submission 59184) | Combined Assembly of (Gp0054472, Gp0054536) Wastewater bioreactor microbial communities from Singapore -Terephthalate degrading... | reverse complement strand
AGACCCTAGTCATGGTTGAGCAGTCATGGAACTGCGGAATAATGTCTTATCTTGTGTGTAGCGCTCAAAGTGAATCGTTTCGTTGCTATTGATATCGGACAACTGCGAATTGGCATGTATGTCCATCTGGAGACTGGCTGGCTGCGCCACCCGTTTCCCGTCAGCAGCTTCAAGATTGTCAATGACGAGCAGTTGCAGACGCTCAGGACCCTGAAGCTCAAGGCCGTACAGGTTGATCTCTCCAGAAGTGATCTGGAGGAGGCTGTCACGCCTTCCGTCGCGCCTCCTCGCTCTGTTGCGAGCCATCCGGACAGCGATGCGCATGCCTGGCGAGACAGCATTCTGGGCGTGCAGTCCCGGTTTTTGGGTGCGGTGTCCGTATTTGACGATGTTCAGGCCCTGTTGCCTGCCAACCCCGAACGGGCGCGCGCCACGACGGATAGGCTGGTTGCGCAGCAAGTCGTCAAACTGGCGCAGGATCGTGATCTGAGCTTGCATCTGCTCGCGGATACGGGCGGCGCCACATTCGGTGTTCATGGAGTGAACGTTTCCGTGCTGAGCCTGTTGCTCGGCAAGACGCTGGGCTTGCGCAACGATGTGCTGCAGGATCTGGGCACGGCAGCGTTGCTGCATGACATCGGCAAGCCAGGGCTGGAGATTTCCGCGTCGGCCAATGCACTGAATCAAGCCACGGATCGCATGCCGCTGCGAGAGACCACCTATGCACGGCATGTCGGAGAGTCGGTGGCTTTGGCTCTGTCCATGGGCTATCCTCCCTCGGTCACGACGGCCATCGCCCAGCATCATGAGTGGGCCGATGGATCGGGCTTTCCGCTTGGCCTGCTGGCGACCGATATGGATGTTGCCGGACAGCTACTGGCGCTGGCCAACAATTTCGAGCGTTTGTGCAATCTGCCACTGCAAGGCAACGAAATGACGCCCCACGAAGCCATGGCTGCACTGTACGGGCAGTACCGCCAGCGCTATGCACCTGAAGTGCTCAAGGCATTCGTGCAGACCCTGGGTGTCTATCCGCCGGGGTCCTTGGTGGAGCTCAGCGATGGGCGCATGGGCGTGGTGGTGTCCGTCAATACCAGCCAGTCTCTCAAGCCGCAGGTGCTGACCTATGACACGCAGGCGGCGCAGAAGTTGCGGTTCGTCGATTTGCTTGAATATGTGGGCTTGGGGATTCGTCGCGGTCTGACGCGTAATCAGCTATCGCGCAATGCGCTGGAAGCTTTACAGCCACAAAGACGTCTTTGCTATTTTTTTGACAGTTCTGCAGCACCTGCTGTCGAGAAAGATCTCGCGTGACCATGCCGCAGAGTTTTCTGATCGACCCTCTGCTCGCCGCCATGCTCGATGGCTTGCAGGAGGCCGTCTGGCTGCTGGATGCACAGAGCCTGCGCGTGCTTCATGCCAATGCGGCAAGCACGCAGCTCACGGGCTACACCCCCGAGCAGGCACAGGAGCAGTATGTCGATGTGCTTTGCGCTTCCCTGGTGCAGAAGGCGTTCTGGCAGGATGCTTCCAATTGGGTGGGCGGCGCGAAATTTCTCACGGAGATCTGTAAGGCGGATGGATCGTTGACGGCCGTGGAGATGGGGGTTGGCTCCATCGCCCAGAACCCGCGCTGGTTGTTGCTCTCCATGCTCGACCGCAGCGAGCAGTTGCGGCATGAAAGCGAGCTCGACATGCTGCTTGCGGAGTTGCGGGCGACGCTGGAGTCCACCGCAGACGGCATGCTGGTCTGCGATCTGCGCGGCGGCATTCGCGCCTTCAACCATCGTTTCGCAGAGCTGTGGCAACTGCCCGAGTCCCTGCTCGTGCAACGTGACGACGGGGCCATCTTTGCCCATCTTGAGGCGCAGACTATCAGCAGCGAGAGCCAGTTCACCCTGTTGCAGGAGGCGCAGAATCTGTCGGCACCCGAGACCTCGGAGGTGCTGCAACTGCTAAGCGGCCGGGTGCTGGAGCGTCGTTCCGTGCCTCAGCTCAGTCGCGGTGTGGCGATAGGGCGGATCTATTCCTACCGGGATATCACGGCGGAATCCAGTTCAGCGACCGAGCTGCGTCTCGCGGCGCGCGTGTTCGAGTCCAGCCTGGACGGCATCTTCATAGCCGATGCCGCGGGCGCCATTGTGCAGATCAACCCGGCGGGCGTGCAACTGCTGCATGGAAGGTCGGTGCTGGGTCTTGCCGCCTGGGCGCTGTTCGAGTCCGAAGGCGGCCCTGTTTCCGATCTGCTGGAACTGGCATCCGCGCGCTGGGATGTGGGCAGTTTCTGGGAGGGCAATCTTTGGCTCAAGCAAAGCGACGGTCAGCGCTGTGCGGTCTGGCTGTCCTGGGTGGCATTGCGCGACGGCTATGGTCGTCTGGTGCAGAGCATTGGCTTCATGCGCGACATGACCATGCAGCGCAGTGCCCAAAAGCAGATCGAGCAGCTTGCCTACAGCGATGCCCTCACCGGACTGCCCAACCGCCTGAGCTTGAGCCGCCATGTGCAGGCCGCCATCACCGCTGCGCGTTTTACGCAGCAGCCTTTCAGCATTCTGTTTCTGGATCTGGACCGTTTCAAGATCATCAACGACTCGTTGGGTCATGACTTTGGCGATCGGGTGCTCAAGCTGGTTGCTCAGCGGCTGGGTGGATTGCTGCGTCCTGCCGACGTGCTGTGTCGCCAGGGAGGGGACGAGTTCGTGCTCTATCTGCACGACTGTACCGGAGAGGGCGCTTCGGCCGTTGCCGCCCGCATTCTGGAAGAGATGCGTCAGCCCTTCATGCTCGACGGCCTGGGTTTTTCCGTGCAATGCAGCATTGGCGCGGCGCAGTTCCCTACAGATGGGTTGACGCTTGACGAGCTGATTCGTCAGGCCGATATCGCCATGTATCGCGTCAAGGAGCGCGGACGCGGCAATTTCAGCTTCTACCAGCCGCAGATGAGTGCAGGCCTGCTCTCGCGCATGAAGCTGGAGCACGCCATGCGGCAGGCTCTGGACAAGGGGCATATGGCCGTGCACTTCCAGCCCCAGGTTCATATCCGCACGGGTCGCATTGTGGCAGCGGAGGCTTTGCTGCGCTGGACGGATCCCGAGCTGGGCGTGATCTCCCCGGCGGCCTTCATTCCGCTGGCCGAAGAGTCCGGCTATGTGGTTGCGCTTGATGCCTGGGTGCTGGAGCAGTCGGTGCAGGAGGCAGCGCGCTGGCTGGCCATGGGCAAGCCCGTCAAGGTCTCGGTCAATGTCTCGGCACTGGAGTTCAGGCAGCCGGACTTTGTGGATCGCCTCAAGCGCGTGCTGGAAGCCAGCGGCTTGCCGGCCCAGTGGCTGGAGCTGGAGTTGACCGAGAGCATCCTGCTGCAGGAAGCTCAGGAAATGGCCTTGCGCGTGCATCAGATTGCAGAGTTGGGCGTGGGCCTTGTGATCGATGACTTCGGCACCGGCTATTCGAGCCTGGCCTATTTGAAAAAACTGCCGATCTCCAAGATCAAGATCGACCAGAGCTTTGTGCGCGGCCTGCCTCACGACGCGGGAGACAAGGCCATCGTGGGCGCCATCATCAGCATGGGGCAGGCCCTGGGCGTGGAGCTGGTGGCCGAAGGTGTGGAAACGCAGGAGCAGTGCCAGGCCATAGAGCAACTGCAGGGCGACTACTTTCAGGGCTATCTGTGTTCGCCGGCCTTGCCAGCGGAGCAATTCAGAAAGCGCCTGGAGCAAGGCGCATCCGAGCAGGCATCCGGCGCACAGCCGTACTCGCCGGACGAAGATGGCAGCGGTATTCATATTGCAGGTCTGCAATAGACGCTGGGCATGCGTTTGCGCTAGGTTTTCCATCGTCTGATTTGACGATGCGCAGTCTGTGCGGGCTCGGCAAGATCAGGACATTTCTTGGGCCGACTGCCGGGCACCTACAACAATGAACAATGCGTGCAGAGTTGAGCAACTGTGCAGTGCTGATGGGCCGGATTTTTTGAGATAGCCAATGCCCAAAAGCGAATACGCAAGTTTTGACTTCTACAACTACCGCTCGGCCGCTCTCGAGGCCGTAAATGGCTTTTCTGTCGGCTTTTCTGCTCCGAGGCCTGCCGAGTCCGGTGCAGCTGGCTCGCTGGATGAAACTCCGCGTATCAGCACCGAAGCCATGAGTCTGCTGATTGCAGCGCTGTATGAGTCCGCCATGGATCCGCAGCACTGGAAGGTTTTTCTGGAACTGCTGCGTTCTTGCGCCAATGGCAACTATGCCTCGCTCGTGGTGCGCGACCCCCATGGTGAGAATGTGGGCTGGGTAATCTCGGCAACCGGAGGCCGCTCCGAGGTCATTCCCTACGACCCCTATGCGCAGTGGAGTCCGTTTCTCGGCATTGCCAAGGACCAGGTGCTCACCTTGCGGGATGTGATGACGGAGTCCGAATGGCATTCCTGCCGCTACTACACCGACTGGTGCAAGGGGGTGGATATTGAGCACATTCTGGCCGTCGACGTCATGACCGATAACGGCTGCTCCTATGGTTGGCGTATCACGCGGCCTGCGAGCTCCGGTGCATTCGAATCACGGCAGCTGGACCTGGTGCGCATGCTGGTGCCTCACCTCAAGCGGGTGCTGAACATGCAGCTGAATCTGCACCGTGACCGGCAGGTCATATCGCTGTATGGGCGTGCCACTGCGCAGCTGATGATGGGGGTGGTCATTCTCGATCAGGCCGGGAAAATGATAGAGGCCAACCCAGCGGCGACAACCATTCTGAATCTGGGCGATGGCATACGGGTCAACAACGGAGCGCTCGAAGCCGTCTATGCGAATGACAATCGCAAGCTGCAGCGTCTGATCCGCGATGCCTTGCTTTCGCCCAGGCTGGAGCGGGCTTCGACGACGGAGGGTATGTCCATCACCCGCCAGTCCGGTCAGCTGAACTGGGGTGTGGTGGTGCAGAGCATCTCTGCCGATGAATGGACTGAAGGCAAGCAGCGTCCCAGCGTGGCGGTTTTTCTGCGCGATACGACGGGCAAGGCGGAGCCGCCCGTCAAGCTCACGCAGCAGCTCTTCCATCTGACTCCTGCCGAAACCGCAGTGGCCACGCATTTGAGCAATGGCATGTCTTTGGAAGAGGCTGCGGAGGCTCTAGGCATCAAACCCAATACTGCGCGCGCCCATCTGCGTTCCATTTTTTCCAAGACCGGGGTTCGCCGTCAGACAGAGTTGGTGCGACTTTTTCTCAACAGCGTGGCCTGGCTGGGCAATCAATGATTCCGGCCCGGACCCGCAAGCTCGTCTGCACGAGGGCCCTCGCGTCTTGGGCCGTTTGGACTTGATCGCTTCCGGGTCATGCCGCACGCGCATTGTGCAAGCCGGGAGCTGCTCTGATGCGCTGTAGTGCTGCTCAAGCGCGACAGTCGGGCCGGAGTTGTTCATACATGTCGGCGAAACCGTTTCTTGGCGGATGTCTAGGGGAATATGAATCCGCAAGTCCTAAGCTGCAGGTCTGTTTCGCTGCTGAAGGGTTTTGTCGGAGCTATCCGGGTAGACAACTCCCGACACATGAACTCGGTCGCGCCCCGCATTTTTGGCTTGATAGAGCAGTTGATCAGCTTCCTTCAGGGCTTGCTCAAGCTGGAATGACTTGGTGATCGAAGAAATGCCAAAGCTCATGGTCAGTTTGGGGCCCGATGGAAGAACCGGATTCTTGGACCCGAGGTCACGCTGGATGCGCTGGGCAATCAGCTCTGCATCGCATGGTGTTATGTCGGTCAACAGCATCACAAACTCTTCGCCGCCGAATCGGGCGACCAGATCCTGCTCCCGTACATTGTTTTGCAAGGTCGCAGAGACAAGCTGCAGCACTTTGTCGCCACGTTCGTGACCCCAGGCATCGTTGATGCGTTTGAAGTGGTCTATATCGCAGGCCAGCACGGCCATGGGGTAGAGCCTCGGATCATCCAGCCGCTTCTGGGCATGCTCCTGAAAAGAGCGGCGATTCAGTACCTGGGTCAATGCATCAAAGTCACGTTCCTTGCGCAGCTTGTCCACGGTTTCCTTCACTGCAATGGCGGTCATCACCACAGTGAAAAGCAGCGAGAAGTTGAGAATGCTCACCAGCGTCAAAATCCAGTAGGGCGATCTTGGCAGGGAGCGCAGATCCGAGTATCCAAGCAGCCAGATCAGGGCCGGCCGAGTGAAGGTGTAGGCAGTGAAGATGATGCTCAGCCAGAGCAGCGATCGATCGAGCCAGTCAAACGAGTGCTTCCTCGAGCGCACCTGCAGTATGGGCAGCAGCAAAACAAGACCGGAGCCTATGCTGAAGGAGCTCACCCGAGCCCAGACGTTGGGTTCGACCCGGCTGAACTGATACAACGCAGCCAAGGTCGCGATGGCTATCAGTGATACTGCATATGGCTGGGTCGATACACGCCACCTCTCTGACCAACTTTTGGCAAGACACCAGGCACTCAGCAGGTAGAAGCTGCCGATGTACAAGGCGTAGTGATTGAGTTCATCCAGGGGCAGCAGGCTTTGCACACCGAGAGGCAGGGCGGTGAGCGAATAGGCGCAAGCCTGCCAGAGCAGAAAGCGCTGAGATCTTTGAGCGAGCCAGGCGATGACCAATATGGCTGCGAGAGCCAGTATTGCCAGTGATGGCGTCAGAACCAGGAGGAAGTCGTTGTTCGCGAACATCTGACCAGAGCCTTCTCGACCAAAGATCGAAACGCAGTAGCATGCCTGCTCTCCCAATATAAAGCGACAGGCGACAGTCGCCATTCATACAGCTAGATATGTGACTTCACAAGCTATCGCAATGCCTATTGCCGATCTGCGTCATCTGGACCCTGGGTACAGATGGTTGTCAATGTGGCCGCAGTGGGGAACGAGCTTCGGATTCAGGAGGGCCTCTGAACAAAAAAGCACGCTTGGTCATGCACGGTCGGAGTGGGAAAATACTGCGACTAGTCTCTTTGTCGGGTTCGAGATGCCCTTGTTTCGTACTGCTGCGTTGACCTGTTTGGCGATGGCTGCCTTTGCGGCCAATTCACTTTTATGTCGGCTGGCGCTGCAATCCCAATCTATTGATGCGGCAAGCTTTACGGCGCTACGCCTGGCCTCAGGCGCTGCAATATTGGCGTTGGTGGTGGGCTTGAGGCGAGCCTCCTGCGTTGGCGTAGGCAACTGGTGGTCGGCCGGGTTTTTGTTCGCTTATGCCGCAGCTTTCTCATTCGCCTATGGGAGTCTTTCGGCAGCGGCTGGCGCTCTGCTGCTGTTCGGGGCGGTACAGGCAACGATGGTGGGTGTCGGCCTTTGCCGCGGCGAGAAACTTGCACTGCGGCAGTGGGGTGGTCTGATGCTGGCCTTTGGCGGCTTGGTGGTGCTGCTGCGACCCGGACTATCGGCACCGCCCTTGGGTGCGGCTCTGCTCATGATTTTCGCTGGAGTCTCCTGGGGGCTGTACTCCTTGCGCGGCAAGGGGGCCGCTGACCCGATTGGCGTGACGGCAGGCAATTTTCTTCGGACCGTACCTTTTGCCTTGCTGCTGCCCCTGCTGATGCAGGACCGAGCCTCATTGAGCTCTGCGGGACTGGCTTATGCGCTGTGCTCAGGGATGCTGACCTCGGGGCTGGGATACGTCGCGTGGTATGCCGCACTGCCTCATCTGAAGGCGGGAGCTGCGGCATCCTTGCAGCTCAGCGTTCCGTTGCTGGCAGCCATAGGTGCTGTTTCCTGGCTCGGAGAGCCTTGGACCATGCGGTTGACACTGGCCGGTGCCGCCATTCTGGGCGGAATTGCATTGGTGATGGTTTCTTCCCCGGTCGGTGGACCTGTTTCATCGTCGAAGTAGCTGCTTATTGTTGCAGGCCGATGTGGCGCCACAACGACCTCCGATCGGCTCCTGCGTATGCTCTTGGAGACGGAAGCTTCAGAAACAAAAAAAGCCACCGGTCAGGTGGCCTGTACTTGCTGAGGGGGACTGCTTAGAAGGCGTCAACGCTGTATTCACCTTCTGGCGGGTTCTGGGACAGCATGCTCAGAACTTCCTCCGGGGAACGCGGATCAGGCATCGGCGTCATGATCTCTTGATTCGTCGCTTTGAGTTCTGGATAGGCGGCGTACAGGTAGGTCATGGCTACTCCTTGAAGAGGTGGATAGAAGCTGATTTGTTTCTTTTTAACGCCTGATGATGTCAGTTGGTTGACAGAAATGTAAACGAGGAACTGTACCGGCATTCTTGTGCAGGAACTGCATGGCTCTCTCGTCCAGCCATCTGTCATATCCCCTGTGCTCAGGCATGCGCTATGCAGTCTCCGTGCTGGGAAAGATGGCTTCTTTGCAGGGGAGAGAGAGCAGAGCAGCTCCCGGCAGATGGTGAGCGCCCATGTCCCATGGATTCAGGGCTTCAAAAAGCAAAGCGCGCGATTCGCGGGTTGGTGTACGCATTAGGTAGGCAAAGCGGCTGTTCAACAAGAATTTACAAGCGGCATGCGCAGCAGGAATAGCCTGAAGGACTCCAATTTTTCAAGGAGTTGCCATGAAAGCGCTATTTTTGGTGGCGGCGGTTGCCAGCATGCTGGCAGCTTGTTCCATGATGCCGGGGCGCGATGCAGGCTCCAATGCCCAGCAGACCATGGGAAGCAGTGATGTGCGCCATGAGTGGGGGCGTGGCGCATATCAGGGTCCAGGCACCACGGCGCTATGGTCTGGCGGGGATGACACTTCCGGAGGCCTTGGCTGGCGTCGTGATTAGAGGCAAGGTCGCAGCCACGGGGGCACCGCCATTGCATGCTTGGCACTTGAGATCATTTCTTCAGACACGGCATGTCCAGACAGCCAATGTCGAATGCTTGGATGAGTTGGCCAGACCTAATCGATGACGGCAGCGCTGGACAGCAGATCGATCAGCAGTCTGGCTGCGGGGGCGACATAGCTTTGCTCGCGGTAGGTGACAACCAGTCGCCGGGTCATGGTGGTTTCCTTGATGGGCACTTCGCGCAGCCGGGATGCAGCAGGCGAACTCTCCAGGTGATGGCGCGAGATGAAGCTGAGCAGCTTGGTCTCGGCGATCAATGTGGGCAGCATCAAAAGCATGGTGCTTTCCACCTGCACACGAGGGCGAGACAGGCGCTTGCGGTCAAACGCGTGATCAAGCCAGTCTCTGGTAGGGGCACCAGGAGGTTGCAGCACCCAGCGATATGCCGTCAGATCACGCAAGTTTGCTTGCATGTGGTGTATCTCATGCTCTGCACTGGCGGCCACGACGATGGTGTCCGAGGTCAGCACCTGTGAAATGTAGCCAGGCTCATCCGGGCCTTCGGTGCCCACCAGCAAGTCAATCATCCCTGCCTGCAGTTGCGGGCGCAGCGTGTCGACCAGGCCTACCACGGTCCGCAAGGTGACTTCCGGAGCCTGGGCCATGAGCTGGCGTGCAGCTTGCGGCAACAGAAATTGCGCGGCGGTAGGCACGATGCCCACGCGAATATGGCCGCGCAGGCCGAGTGCCATGTCTGCGATTTCTCGCTTGGCATCCTCGGTGTCAAAGCGCAGGCGCTGCGCCCATTTGAGCAAAACCTGGCCGGCAGCCGTCAAGCGGATGCCGCGACCTGATTTTTCAAACAGGGGGGCGCCGCATTCTGCTTCCAGCCGGCGGATGCAGCTCGTCAAAGCCGGCTGGGTGCGGTGCAGGCGTTCTGTGGCCTGCCCGATATGTTCGAGCTCCGCAATGGTTTCGAAGTAGCGAAGATCACGCAGGTCCATAGCAAAAGCAAGATTGATGTATTTGAAAAAATTATCGATTGGACTGTATCTTTTGCCGCGTCAATACTCAAGCACATCACAAAAAAGCCGGCGCTGTGGCCGGCAATCCATTGGAGACAAACATGTTGCTGAACCGCCGTACTTTGGTCGCTTTCTGTGCTCTCGCTGCTGCAGCGACCTCGTACGCACAAACTTATCCCAATCGTCCCATCCGAGTGGTGGTTCCCTTCCCCGCTGGGGGAGGGACGGACATCATTGCGCGCGAGGTCACGCAAAAGGTAACCAGCGCTTCGGGCTGGGTCTTTGTGGTGGAGAACAAGCCCGGTGCCGCGGGCAACATGGGCGTGGACATGGTTGTCAAGGCGCCTGCTGATGGCTACACCCTGGTGCTGGGACAGTCCAGCAACCTGGCAATCAGTCCCGCCTTGTACGCCAAGATGCCTTATGACGCGGTCAAGGATCTGGCACCCATCGTGCAGCTTGCGAATGCGCCTTTTGTGCTGGTCACAGGCACCAGTGCACCGTACAAGACACTCGCCGATGTGGTGAAAGCGGCCAGGGCCAAACCCAGGCACCTCAATTTTGCATCTCCCGGCAATGGCACGGTGGCGCATCTCACGGGCGAGCTGCTGCAGTCGGCCGCTGGGATCAAGATGCAGCATGTGCCCTACAAAGGCGCGGCTCAGGCATTGACCGATGTAGTCAGCGGAAATGTGGATCTGTACCTGGGATCCGTCCCCACGTTGATTGGCCAGATCCGGCAAGGCAAGATGCGTTCTCTGGCCGTGACGTCTGCGAAGCGGGTGGATGACCTGCCCGAAGTGCCAAGTATCAACGAGTCGGGCTACAAAGGCTTTGATGCCGTGACATGGTTTGGATTGCTTGCGCCTGCCGGCACTCCCAGGGAGGTGATCGCCAAGCTCAACAGCGAGTTCAACAGGGCCTTGGGTCAGTCGGACCTGCGCAAAAAGCTCAGTGATCAAGGCGCCCTCCCGGTCGGGGGCAGCCCCGAGCAGTTTTCCTCTCTGATCAAGGAAGACATCGTGCGCTGGGGCCAGGTGGTCAAGCAGTCCGGCGCGCGCATCGACTGACCGACCGATTCGGTTTCCTCTTTCCTTTTCACCCCTCAATCGGCCGGAATGCACCGGCCCCCTGGAGATTCTTATGAGTCAAGCCGCTGCATTGCCTGATGTGGTTCGCAATATAGAGCGCGTGGATGCACAAGTGGTTGCACAGGCAGCCCAGTTTCCTTCGTCAATCCTGGCCGATGTGGCCGGCCGCCGTGGCGGGCTGCATGGTCGGATTGCGCCGCTGGCTCCCGGCATGCGCTTTGCCGGGCCGGCCATCACCGTCGAGGTGCGGCCAGGCGACAACCTGATGATTCATGCCGCCATGGCAGTGGCGCAGCCCGGGGATGTCATTGTGGTGGATGGCAAGGGCGATCTCTCCAGCGCACTGATGGGGGAGATCATGTCGCAGCAATGCATGGCTCTGGGCATTGCCGCCGTGGTGATTGACGGTGCAGTACGTGATAGCGAGGCCATCCGCGAACTGGGCTTTCCCATGTACGCCGCCGGCCTGAACCCGAATGGACCGACCAAGTTTGTACCAGGTCGTCTGAATCATCCCATCTGCGTTGGCGGCGTGACGGTGTGCCCGGGTGACCTGGTGGTGGGTGATGCCGATGGCGTGACTGTCATTGAGCGCACCAAGGCGGCGGCGATGCTGCCGCTGGCCGTCAGCAAGGTGGCTGCGGAAACCAAGCGCATTGCCGACATTCGCAACCGCAAAGCGCTGGCACCGGCATGGCTGGATGCTTCGCTGCGCTCTGCCGGCGTGATCCGGGAAGGAGAAACACTGTGACTAAGCGGCCGGTTTTTTTAGTGACGGGCGCAGACCTTGCGCCTCAGGCCCTGGCGTTGCTGGCCGAGTTCGACCTGGTGTATGCGGGAAAGGCGCCCACCGAAGACGATGTGGTGCGCCTTTGCAAACAGCATGACCCGGTGGGGATCATCGTGCGCTACAGCAGGGTGGGGGCACAGGCCATGGACGCGGCACCCAGCCTGAGGGTGATTTCCAAGCATGGCAGCGGGACGGACACCATAGACAAGCAGGCTGCCGCCCAGCGCGGCATTCAGGTCGTCGCTGCGGTGGGTGCCAATGCTGCGGCCGTGGCGGAGCAGGCGCTGGCGCTGATGCTGGCCTGCGCCAAGTCCGTGATTCAGCTCGATCAACGCATGCGCGCAGGTCATTGGGACAAGGCCACGCACAAGAATGTGGAGCTTGAAGGGCGCACTGTCGGCGTCGTGGGCTTGGGGGCCATCGGTCTGCGCTTTGCCAAAGTGGCAAATGCCATGGGCATGCGGGTGCTGGGCTTCGATCCTTATGCCCAGAACCTGCCGACCTTTGTGCAGCGGGCAGACTGGAGCTGCATTCTGAGTGAATCGGATGTCATTTCTCTGCATTGCCCGCTGACGAATGAGAATGCCCATCTGCTCAATGCCAGCAGCCTGGCTGCCTGCAAATCGGGTGTTCTCATTGTGAACACAGCCAGAGGTGGCTTGATTGATGAGTCGGCCTTGCTGGAAGCAGTGAGGAACGGTCGGGTAGGGGCTGCAGGCCTGGACAGCTTCGCGATAGAACCCATGGCGCATCCGCATCTGTTTTGCGAAGAGCCGCGTATCGTGCTGAGTCCCCATATCGGAGGAATCACGGCCGATGCCTATATCAAGATGGGCGTTGCAGCGGCACACAATGCGCTGCAAATCTTGAGAGCCTAGGTGAAGCAGTCAGCTTGCTATGGCCCCGATCGAAGGACAGTCTGCTCTCTGGCAAGCTAGTCACGGTAGAGGAGCGCGCTGTGAACCGCCACCACACGCCTGCCTGTGCGAGAGCAGCATCAGACTGCCCGGAAGTCCGCCAGATCTCATTGCCGCCTTGGGGCCCAAGGCACGGAGCTTGCGGCGCTGGAGGGACATGCGTGGCCAGCCCCTGCCGTGCCCGGCAACCGGCTCTCTACCAAAGAACGATCTGCGTGCAGCGGAACAGCGACAGCTTGCGCCCCTTGTCATCGAACACGCTAGCCGACCACACCTGTGTTGTCCGTCCCAGATGTTCTGCCACGGCCTCCACCTGCAAGACGCCTTGCTTTGCGGTACCGAGGAAGTTGGATTTCAACTCCAGTGTGGTGAATCCTTTGGCGCCCTCGGGCAGATGCACCAGGGTCGCATAGCCGGCGCAGGTGTCGGCCAGCATCACCTGCGTGGCAGCATGCAGGAATCCGTTGGGGGCCATCATCCATGGCGCAATGGTCAGCTCCATGGTCATGCGGCCTTCGCCAATGGTCAGCGGTCGCGCGCCAAAGGTATCGGGCAGCGTTCCACGCTGGCGTTCAAACAGGCTGTCCAGGGTTTCGGTGGTGCGGAGCATCATGGCTTCCTTAAGTGGAGCTGGATTTCTGGTCTTGGCTGATCTGACTTCACGGTCTCTCCAGCACCGTGGCAATACCTTGTCCGCCGCCTATGCATTGGGTAGCCAGGGCATACCGTCCTTGCTTCCGCGCAAGCAGGGCCGCTGCCTTGCCCGTGATGCGCGCCCCCGTCGCACCGAGCGGATGGCCGATGGCCAGCCCACCACCATCCATATTCACGACGGACATGTCCAGGCCAAGGTCGCGGATGCAGGCCAGCGCCTGCGATGAAAAGGCTTCGTTGATCTCGACCACGTCCAGATCGGCCACCGTGAGACCTGCACGGGCCAGCGCCTTGCGCGTGGCCGGGATCGGCCCTATGCCCATGATCGCGGGATCCACCCCTACGGTCGCGAAGCTGCGGATGCGCGCCAATGCCCGAAGACCATGGCGTTGCGCAAAATCATCGCTGGTGACCAGCACGGCCGCAGCGCCATCGGTCAACGGCGATGAGGTGCCAGCAGTGACCATGCCATCAGGTCGGAAGGCTGGCTTGAGCGCTTCCAGGCCTTCTAGCGTGGTGGCCGGGCGTATGCAGCCATCGCTGTCCACCAGCTCTCCGCCTGGCAAGGGGATGGGTATGATTTCGTCGGCCAGCCGCCCCTCATCGCGGGCCGCTGCGGCCTTCAGATGGGATTGCAGCGCCAACAGCTCCTGGTCGGCTCGGCTCACGTTCCATCGCTGAGCCACGTTCTCCGCTGTTTCGCCCATGGAGATATAGGCATCGCTGCTTGCCTGCAACCCGGGGTTGGGCGAGAAGTTGAAGCCACCCTGCGGCACCATCGTCATCGACTCCACGCCGACGCAGACAAAGGCATCGCCCATGCCGGCCTCTATCTGCGCTGCGGCGATGTGCACTGCCTGCATCGACGAGCCGCAAAAGCGATTCACGGTCATGCCGCCCACAGTCTCGGGCAGTCCGGCCAGCAGGCCGACTATGCGTGCCAGATTGTTGCCCTGGGCGGCCTCCGGGTAGGCGCAGCCCAGAATCACATCCTCCAATAGACCGGGATCCAGGTCAATGCGCTGCAGCAGGCCCTGGAGCACCTGGGCTGCCAGCGTGTCGGGCCGCACGTCGGCCAGGCGGCCCTTGCGGGCGAAGTGGAACGGTGAGCGCGCATAAGCGGCGATAACGGCTTTCATGGCAGGGGCTCCTTGTGCTGATCAGTGCGCAGCGGCATAGCGCTGGGCGACGGTATTGCTGGACAGCTGGCCTGTCATGGCGCGGCGCGCAGCTTCATAGGCATCCCATTTTTCGCCGGCATGCAGTGAAGGGATAGTGACCTTCTCGCCACGCGTAAAGCCCAGCAGAGCTGCATCGACCAGGTCTTCCGCGCTCATCACGATGCGCGCATCGAGGTTCTCCACCGGCAGCCCCCCGGCAGCCCAGAAGTCCGTTGCCGTGGCTCCGGGCAGCACGGCCTGTACCTGAACCCCTTTGTCGGCCAGCTCATGCTGAAGCGACTGACTGAAGGCCAGCACGAAAGCCTTGCTGGCGCCGTAAACGCCATTCAGGGTTTCGGGAGAGATGGCGACGATGGACGCTATGTTGATGATCGCTCCGTGGCCGCGAGTCACGAAGCCAGGAGCTGCTGCATAGGCCAGCCGCATAGGTGCCATGACGTTCAGATCGATCATGCGGCTCATCTGTTCAACGTCGCTGTGCAGCAATGGAGTATGTGTGCCCATGCCGGCGTTGTTGACCAGCAGGGTGATGCTGGCGTCCGTGCGCAGCTGCAGCTCGACGCACGCCAGATCGGCTCGGTCGTTCAGGTCCGCAGGCATGACTGCTGCCGAGCGGCCGGTGCGTCTGCTGATGCTGCTAGCCAGGGCATCCAGCCGTTCGCGGTTGCGCGCGACCAGGATCAGGTCATAGCCGCGCTGCGCGAGCCTTTCTGCATATAACGCACCGATGCCGGACGATGCCCCGGTGACGAGTGCGGTACCCAGATGGGTTTGTGCCATGTTGAAGCTCCTTAGGGTTGATGGCTGTGGTTCATGGCATGAATGGTGCGATATGCAGTGATTGTCGTAAATGACGTATATAGTCATGAAAAAGGACATGAAAGGAAATCCTGATGCACCGTATTGCCTATCTGCTGCCCGAGGGTTTTCAAGTCATGGCGCTGGCCACCCAGGCCGTGTTCGAGCTTGCCAACCTGATGCTGGAGCAGCCTTTCTATGCGGTGGAGACCTATGCGCTGGGCGGTGTGGCCCACTCTTCGGCAGGACCTGTGTTGCAGGCAAAGCCACTTTCGGCACACTGCAGGGCGGATACCTGGCTGGTTGCAGGCAAGCTCGCGCCGCAGGACGTCGCTGCGGATCCCGAGCTGATCCGGTTGCTGAGCATGGTGACGGCATCCGCGCGGCGCGTGGCGGGCCTGTGCACGGGCGCCTTCCTGCTGGCCGAAGCCGGTCTGCTCGACGGGCGCCGTGCCACCACGCACTGGTATTGGGCCGAGGTCTTGCAGCAGCGCTGCCCACGGGCTCAGATTGAAGCCGATCGTATCTACATCGCCGACGGGCCGATCTGGACCTCTGCAGGCATGACGGCAGAGATTGACCTGGCGCTGGCGTTGGTGGAGCAAGACCTGGGTGCCAAGGTCGCACGATCGGTGGCGCATCGCCTGGTCATGCACCAGCGCCGCTCTGGCGGGCAGTCGCAGCACTCGGAGATGCTCAGGCTGACACCCAGGTCAGACCGTATACAGCAGGCGTTGGAGCATGCCCGGCGCAATCTTTCTCGGTCACTGAGCGTGGAGGCGCTGGCCGAGGCCGCCAACTTGAGTCCGCGCCAGTTCAGCCGGGTGTTCACGGCCGAGACCGGTCAATCCCCCGCCAAGGCGGTTGAGGGTCTGAGGCTGGAGGCCGCAAGGCTGATGCTTGAAGGCAGCCGACACCCGCTGGAGGTGGTTGCGCAGGAGACGGGCTTTCGTGACCGCCGCCATATGCGAGAGGCTTTTCTGCGTGGCTTCGGCATGCCGCCGCAGGCCATACGGCGTGGGGCTCGGGCGCAGCTGTAAGACGCCTGTACACCTGGAGCGAAACGACTTGGCCATCGTGGCAGGCGATTCGTCCTCGGCCCGCTCGGTTGCCAGGGATCGAGCTCAGGCTCCGGACTGCTGCTGTCACCTCACTGGCTGCCGACAAGTCCGTGGCAAAGAGGTCTGCCGCTGTCTGTGGCGGCAGAGTCGACAGCCATTGCGAATGAAAGCTTCTTGGGCTGAGCGTTCGCAGCCCTGCTGCCCACGAGGCCGCAATGTGCGGATGCCGGCTGTTGAGACGCGTGACTGCTGGTTTTTTGGCTGAAGGGCTCGGGCCAATCTGCGGCAGCCGAAAACGGCGCCGGCTGCCCTTGCCCACGTTGTGGGCCAGCCTGATTTCAAGGTGGACAGCCGACTATGCGGGATTGTGCTGAAGAAATTTCGCCAGCATGGCCTGGGTTTCCGTGGGAGCCTCCATGGGCAGCATATGGCCGGCATTGATGGTCTTCAGCTCCGATCCTCGGATGCCCTGGTGCAACTCCATGGACTCATCCAGGCCGCGCAAGCGATCTTGCTCGCCCGCAAGGATCAGGGTTGGACACCGGATCTCGCTCAGCCTGTCCGTGTCGCCTTCGCGGCGCAGCAGCGCCTGGCGGCGAAAAGTGTCTCCACCAAGGCGCACGCTCATTGCATGGATGCGATCCACCAGTTGTTCATCCTGCTCCCGCTGTGGCGCCAATGATTGGCGAATGGCTCTCCGGTTCACGCCGGCAAAGGTCTTGGGAGCAGCCATGGCTGCATCGACCTTGCGCCGCGCCTGCAGCTCCGTGTCGCCGCGCGACGAGGTGGCAATAAGCACGAGTTGCCTGACCCGGTCCGGGGCAAGCCTTGCGATTTCACGTGCCACATAGCCTCCCATCGAGAACCCGACCACATCGAATGGACCGGCGGGGATCATGCCTATGGTGTGCTGTGCCATCTCCTCAATCGAGCCAGCGGAAGCGAGATCCGCATGGACAAGAGGTGCGCGTGTTTGCAGAAATGGCCCGATGTCAGACCATAGGTCTTGATCGAGCATGAACCCTGGGATGAGAACGGTGGTCAATGAAATTCCTCGAGAATGTCAGGCATGGTCCGGTTCGTGGCGTCGTGCGATGCCGTAGTGCCTGCGCGGGCGCAGCCTGAGCAGCATGCTCAGGTCCCATGCAAGACATGCAGCAGCATCAGCAGCAGCGGCATGGTCACCAGGGCCAGCAAGGTGGACAGCGCAATGCCGGCGACCACTTCGTCCTGGGCGACCCGGTAGCGCTGAGTGAAGAGCAAGGCATTGGCGCCCACAGGCAAGGCCGAGCAGATCAGCATCACACCCATGGCCGGACCGCGCAGCTGCAGCAGCCAGGCGCAGGCGAGAAACACCAGGGGATGCACCAGCGATTTGACCAGCGTGATGCGCATTGCGGGGCGCCAGTGGGCACCGATCCTGGTGAAGGCCAGGGTGATGCCGACGAGCAGCAGCGCCATGGGGCCCATGGCAGAGCCCAGCATCTTGAGCGAGGTATCGAGCACCTCAGGTAGGGGCCAGCCTGTCAGAGACCACAGCAGACCCGCCAGAATCGGCAGCGGCACAGGGTGGATGATGCTGTTGCGTACCGCCTGCCAGACGGTGCTCCCCAGGGATCGCCTGCCGTGGGGGTCGTCCGTATGTTGCTCACGAGAGGAGGCCAGCTCGAACACCATGGTCGCGGCCGTCAGCAGTACCAGGGCGTGCACCGAGATCAGGGTGAACAATGTCACCAGTCCCTGCTCGCCAAATGCCAGGCCCACGAGTGGCACGCCGATCATGGCAGCATTGCTGAACATGCTGGCCAGTCCACGCGCCGCAGCCAATGTGTTGAAGCCATAGACCAGCATCGTCGCCACAAACACGATGATGGCCGAAAGAAAGTACACGCCGATCGGTCGATAGTCCAGTTCGCCGACATGTACCTGCGCCATGGTGCGAAACAGCAGTGCCGGCAGCAGCAGCAGAAACACCAGATTGGACATATCCTTGACTGCTGTCTGTCGCACCAGTCCTGCACGTGCCACGCCAAACCCCGTACCGATCAATGCAATCACCGGTAGCAGTGCCGCTATCGCGGAACCATTCATTCAACTCTCCAACTAAACTGAGCCGCTGCCTGCACCTGCTCTCAGTGTGAGTGCGTGCATTCCTCGGGCGCAGAGCTTAACTCTTCTTCTCACCGGTTCCGGGCTCCTGCTTGCTTTGTTTGCCAAGCCCTGCTGCTCAGGCCATGTCAATCGGCGTCAAGCTTGGTACGGATGGGCATCCGCGAACGCTTTGTTTATCGGGGTCGGAAGGCTTCTGGGTTTCGATGTTACGACTCGTTGAACCCATGTTCGAGTGGGCCCCTGAAACGCAGGAGTCATGCTCTACCTTCAGTAACAAAACCCTCGAGACTTGGCTTCGCAAGCCATGGCCATCGTCGAAAATAGACAGGCCTGGGCCGATCCTGGTATTTTGGCCGCTGATGGCGGCTGGAATGCCAGGTCGGCATTGCCGTCATCACGCAATCATTGAGAGAAAAGCACGGACACAAGCCATGCTGCGCAGCAAATTGGGAACACTGTTATTGGTCAGTGCCGCACTATCGTGCGCGGCGGGATTTGCTTTGGATGCGCGCGGCAGTATTGCCTATCTCGAACTATGGCTGGCTCTGGCGGTCTTATTGCTCCTCGGCGGCGCGGTTCTCATCGTCCTGGGGCAAAACGACTAGCCGTGGGCAGCTTACTGTCCGCACCAGCCATGTCCGGCGCATGACGCACACCGGGATATCGGTTATGGTGAGCAGCGTAAAACTCCAAGGAAGCTCCGATGCCCAAACCAAACTATCCCTTCGAAAAACGGCAACGCGAGTTGGAGAAGAAGAAAAAAAAAGAGGAGAAGGCTCAGCGCAAGGCGGCAGCCTCCGAATTCACTCCACCCAATGTGGTGCCCGAGGTGTTGCAGGACAACAAGTAAGTCAGGGATGGGCTGTACGCCGCCGTGATTGCGGGAGCGCTGCACCCGACCGATAGCTTTCAATACGCATATGCCTTGCACACGAGGAGCTTTACGCAAGGAGTTAACCTGCCGGCCGCCTCTCATGTGCAATGCATGGGAATCAGACCTCAGGCGCCTGCACGAGCACCCAGCTTGCATGCGCGTCTGATCCAGCCCGCTCGCGCTGCATCGCTGGAGTTGACCACCGGGCCAAAGCTGTGCACGCGCACGGGTCTGATCCCGCTGAACTCCAGGATGGTCTGCTTCATTTGCCGGTGACCTGGTTGGCGCTGTACCCATCTGTAATACCACGGCGGGGTGTCCATGGTCACCAGCAGCTCGGCGGTGCGGCCTGTCAGCAGGCGATCCCACAACACGGAATTGGCTCGGTACTTGAAGGCGAAGCCTGGAAGAAAGATGCGATCCAGAAAGCCCTTGAGCAGCGCCGGCAGTCCACCCCACCAGATGGGATAGACCCATACCAGATGCTGAGCCCAGGCAATGTCGATCTGTGCATCCCGCAGGTCGGGTTCCAGCGGCTGGGCATGCGCATATCCATGGCGCAGGATGGGATCGAAATACATTTCCCCAAGTGACAGCAGGCGTACTTCGGCTCCGGACTGGCGTGCGGCGTCGGCATAGTTGTGAGCCAGGCTTGCACACATGCTTTGGGAAGAGGAATGACCGAGGATGATGAGGATGCGACGGGACATGGCGATAGAGGCTCGCGGAGTTTGCAGGCCGCCAGCATCACCTTGCCCCGTGGGACAAAGTCAAGCGCTGGATCGGATCGGGAGCTTGTCTGGCGTAGCGCACCCGCTTGCGTCCTCACAACTGGCCAGCTCCACGCTCAGCGCCGCAAGAGCGGTGTCGGCAGCCTTCAGTCGTACCAACTCCTCGGCAATGGCATGCCGCCGGGACTGGATCAGTGTCAGGACGGCTGCAGCGCCCGCGGCGGTGTCGATGGCGCGTAGCGGCTGAAGCGTAGCCAAGCGAAATCCCAGTGCCAGTGCCTGGCGAATCCATTGCACGCGCTGCACATCCTCGGGGCCATAGCTGCGGTAGCTGCCTCTGCGCGCCACGGTACCGAGCAAACCGTGGGCCTCGTAGAGGCGGAGCGCCTTGGGTGTGCAGCCTGTGAGTGCCGCGAGCTCACCGATGCGCATAACTGACTTCTGGGTGCTTCCAGGAATGGCGGATGCTTGCGCAAACGGCTGAGGTGGCATGCGTGTCTGAAGTCGCTTGGGCATGTTGTGGGTGCAGGTGTGTCGAGCCGGGCTTTGCCGGGGCATCGATTTCCGGGAGTGGCACCTAAAGCCTTGGGTTCAGCCAGCGCAGATCAAGGTCTGCTATCGGAATGGCCTCAGGCTATGGGCAAGAAAAAGGCCCGCAATGCGGGCCGATCATCAATCCAGATTTGCAAGTTGTTGATGCCTAGCGTGGCTTTGTTTGATTTTCTGGGCCACGTTCATGGCTGTAGACCAACTTCATCAACAGCTTGTCGGTAAAGGTGTCTGCAAATGCCACCGGCTCGTCATCCTGAACCGGGGGTTCAGGTGGGCAAGAGCAACCTATCGTTGGGTTCATCTGACGCGAGACGATCACGCTCAATAGGTGATTTATCAAGCCCATGCTCGTTGAGCATTGGTTCAAGGAAATATAAAAACCGGCAGATTTGCAGACGGTTTTATTCTAGCGGGAATTGGCAGTCGTGCGCAGCTCATGACTGCTTTGTTGCCGAGGTTAACTGATCAAAGCAGCCTGGCGTCAGCATCCAGAGCCTGATCGAGCCTGAGCACCAGTTGCTCTGCCAAATCCTGCTGGCGCTGCAACTCGGCCTGGGCGGCGGCACTGACTTCGGAGGCCGCGCTCTGCTCCTGAGCGAGTGCCTGCATTTCAGCCTGGGCGTTGGCCATATGGGCTTGCTGGGCATCGCGGTCGAGCACGTCGAACGCCATATTGAGGGCTGCCAGCACCGCCACCCGCTCGCGTGAGCGGACCTTGCCGCTGTCGCGGATGCGGGTCATCGCCTCGTCCACGCGGCGAACGGCTTCCTGCACACGTTCTTCTTGACCATCGGGGCAGGTCAGCACATAGCTTTGCTGCATGATTTGCACATCGATCTGCTTCATGGGCGTCAGTGGCGGGTCTGGTGATGGAGGGTGACGGCTGTCACTCTCCCTGGTTGGCGGGCAGGCGTTCGATCAATGCATCGACGCGCGCACGAGCGGCCTGCAGGCGCAGACGCAGCAAATCGCGCTCTTGCGTCAGAGCGGTGACCTGATCGGTGAGCAGGGTGTTGGTGCGCTGCAGTTCCTCGTGGCGCACCAGCAGACGCTCTACGCGCTCGGCAATGAGATCAAGAGAGGGCTGGGTGGTCATAGACTCTGCCATTGTAGGTCTTGCAGTCCGTGGGTGAGTATAAATGTGCAGGCAAATTCGCAGTTTGCGCCAGAGCACGGCCTGCTTGACTGTCGCAGTCGGGAAACTGCAGTATTTCTCCCAAAATCGTAGCGTGCTGCGCAAGTTCTGTGTGCCTCAAACGCAGGTTTAAGGTAAAAAATCGTCACCTCACCCGCGCAAGGCTACTTCGAATGAAGGATTCGCGCCGCGTGGCACTCATTACAATGGGCGCCTGTTGGTGCTCGAGGCTGCTTTCCTGTGGTCTCAGTTCAACGGGAAGCAGGGAGGGGCTGGCCAGATGCACTGGCACTCCGAACCTGCGCTGCCCCCGCAACGGTCGGCGAATGGAATGCTGCGGCATTCCGCCTTTTTCCCCATGGTCACTGGCGCTGCGCGCTGGGAAGGCCGGCAAGAGGATGATTCGCCTAGCCCGGATACCGGCCAACATGGGTTGCCTGCATTGTGTGCAGGTATGTTTGCTCAATGTCGGCGGGTAGGCTGGCGTGGGCGTATTCAAGTGTGCTTTCCATGAGTCCGCAATCTTCGTCCCTGCGCCTGGCGCAGGTGGCTTCGCGCGCACGCGCCTCCTGTTTTGTTCTCCGTCCCACCTTGCTGGCATCTGCGTTGGCCATGGCGTTTGCCGCACAGGCTCAGTCAACTGCCCAGGCCGATCCGGTGCAGATGAAAGAAACCGTGGTTACCGCCAATCGCATCGAACAGCCTTTGTCGGATCTGGTGGCCGATATGTCGGTGGTGGGTCGTGAAACGATTGAAACTGCGGGTGCCGTGGGTGTGGCCGATGTGCTCTCGCGTCTACCGGGTGTGCAGATGGTGCGTAACGGCGGCGCTGGCTCGACCACCAGCGTCTATCTGCGCGGTGCCGACACGCGTTTCACCGCTGTGTATATCGATGGAGTGCGCGTGGACTCCCAGTCCACGGGCGGTGCATCCTGGCAGGATATTCCGCTGGAAGCGATCGACCGCATTGAAGTGTTGCGCGGCCCGGCGGCGGCTGTCTACGGTTCAGACGCCATGGGCGGCGTGGTGCAGATCTTCACTAAAAAGGGCGAGGGCAAAGCCAAGCCCTATGTGGGTCTGGGTTGGGGCAGTCGTGGCACGGTGAAGGCTCAGGCAGGCATCAGCGGCGGTGTTGCGGGCTGGGATTACAGCCTGGGTGTTTCGCATGCCAGCAGCAACGGCTTCAATGCCAAGACCTCTGCGGGCTTCAATCCCGATGCCGATGGCTATCGCAGCAACGCCTTCAACGGCCGTGTGGGCTACCAGATCAACAGCAATCAACGTGTTGAGGCCACGGCTCTGACCAGCTATATGAACGCGGGTTATGACGCCACTGTCTCCAAGACCAGTCCCATGGCCGACGACCGCAGCATCTACAAGATGAATGCGGTAGGCCTGAACTGGCTGGCCAAGTGGAGCGATGTCTACAGCACACGCCTTCAGTACACGCAGTCACGCGATTTCTACCAGACCAAGCCCAGTGTCTATGAAACCGACACGCGTTTGCACAGCTATCTGTTCCAGAATGAGTGGCGGCTGGGAGCGCAGACCGTGACGGCCGCGCTGGAGCGCCGCGAGGACAAGCTGGTCAACAACGGCCTGGATATCGGCAGCCGCAATCGCTCTCAGAACGCGTTGGCACTGGGCTATGGCCTGCATGCAGGCAAGCACACGCTGCAGCTCAACGCCCGTCATGACCGCGACAGCGAGTTCGGCGGACACACCACGGGCAGCGCTGCGTATGGCTATGAGTTCATGCCCAACTGGCGCGCAACCGCATCGGCCGGCACTGCCTTTCGCGCACCTACGCTCTATCAGCGCTTCAGCCAATATGGCGATGCCAGCCTGTCGCCTGAAAAAGGCCGCAATGTGGAGCTGGGCCTGAAATGGGGCAAGGGCAGCGACAGCTTCTCGGCCACGCTTTATCGCAACAATGTATCCAATCTCATCAACTATGTGGGTGGGACGGGCACCTGTGCGGGCAATACCGGCCTTTACGGCGGCTGCTATGCCAACGTGGCCAAGGCCCGTTACGAAGGCATCACCCTGGCCGCCACCACCCGCTTGGGCATGGTGAATCTGCAAGGTTCGGTGGACTTCCAGGATCCGCGCGATACCGATAAGGATCTGCAACTGGCTCGCCGCTCCAAGCGTTACGCCAATCTGTCTGCCGACACCTCACTGGCCGGCTGGAGGCTGGGCGTCGAAATGCAGGCTGCCGGAAGGCGCTTTGACGATGCTGCCAACAAGACTGTGCTGGGCGGTTACACGCTCTGGAATCTGAGTGCGCAAAAGCAGCTGACACGTGAATGGAGCCTGGTGACGCGCATCAACAATCTGGCTGACAAGCGCTATGAGCTGGCCCGAACCTATGCCACCGAAGGCCGCAGCGGCTATATCGGGGTGAAGTGGGAAGCCAGGTAAGCGGCCATGACAGTCACCGCAATGCATGAAACAGGCTCGGGCGTGCGCTGCCCCGCGCTGCTGATCAGTGCTCCGGCCTCTGGCCAGGGCAAGACCACCGTGACGGCAGCCTTGGCACGGCTGCATGCGCGTCAGGGACGCAAGGTGCGTGTATTCAAGTGCGGGCCGGATTTTCTGGACCCCTACTGGCACGAGCTCGCCAGTGGTTCGCCCGTGCATTCGGTGGACTTGTGGATGACAGGCGAGGCTGATGTGCGCCAGCGCCTGCATGAGGCGTCCCAGGAGGCTGACCTGATTCTTGTCGAAGGCGTCATGGGCCTGTTCGACGGCAGCTTCAGCGCGGGCGATCTGGCGCAACTGCTGGGTCTGCCCGTGCTGGCCGTGGTCGATGCCTCGGCCATGGCGGGCACTTTCGGGGCGCTGGCCTACGGCTTGCAGCATTACCAGGCCGGCCTGCGCTGGGCCGGCATGCTGGCCAACC
>Ga0067045_1029038_pt1 | contig 24562 bp, 20 predicted proteins | sample TerdegcTABiofilm_FD_59184 | JGI IMG/M metagenome (GOLD analysis project Ga0067045, IMG submission 59184) | Combined Assembly of (Gp0054472, Gp0054536) Wastewater bioreactor microbial communities from Singapore -Terephthalate degrading... | reverse complement strand
CCTTTCCACCCTGAGATTGATTATTCACGGTGTGACTATAAAAATGGATGTAATATATGTGCCCATGAATGCTCATGGGGCGAGATTGCATTAAAACCGGAAAAGTTAGATAATGGTGCGGTGGTGTATAAGCCTGTAGCAAACCTTACATCGTGTGGTTCGTGCCAGAGATGTGTTAAGATGTGTCCGTATAATGCAATTCATATTGTCAACAGTCCCATGTATACCAGCCACGGTTACTGGACACCTGATTATGTAGGCAATATTTGGAAACAGGCTTCATCCGAAGGTGGTGTGCTTTTAGTGGGCAATGGTGCAACAGGTCCGCAGCGGCGTTATTTTGACCACCTGATGTTTGATGCCTGCCAGGTTACCAATCCTTCCATTGACCCTTTGCGTGAACCAATGGAAATTCGTACATATTTGGGTAGGCGTCCTGCACAGTGGGGACAGGATTCATACCCGCTTCTTAAATTAGAAGTTCCCATAATGTTTGGTGCAATGAGTTTTGGTGCATTGAATCTGCGGGTACACGAGGCTGAAGCAAGAGCAACAAAGGAGATTGGTACATACTGGAATACCGGTGAGGGTGGATTCCATAGGTCACTTCGGGAAAAGTATGGTTCCAATACAATAGTACAGGTTGCATCTGGGCGTTTTGGTGTAAGTGAAGATTATTTGAAGTCAGCAGCTGCAGTTGAAATTAAAATAGGGCAGGGTGCAAAACCTGGAATTGGTGGTCATCTGCCTGGTGAAAAGGTTACAAAGCCAATTTCCCAAACACGCATGATTCCTGAGGGAAGCGATGCGCTATCGCCAGCACCCCATCATGATATTTATTCAATAGAAGATTTGCGGCAGTTAATTTATGCAATAAAGGAAGCAACAGATTATAAAGTACCGGTAAGCGTCAAGATTGCTGCAGTACACAATGTTGCCGCTATTGTAAGTGGTATTGCACGCGCAGGTGCAGATATTATTGCCATTGATGGATTCAGAGGTGGTACCGGTGCTACACCCCTACAAATTCGTCAAAATACCGGCATCCCTATTGAACTGGCAATAGCTGCCGCAGATGAACGACTACGCCAGGAAGGAATACGCAATCAGGTGAGCCTGGTTGCAAGTGGTGGCATTCAATGTTCTTCCGATGTGTTAAAGGCAATATGTCTGGGTGCTGATGCGGTATATGTTGCAACACCGGTGCTTATTGCATTAGGATGCGGTATGTGCCAGAGGTGTTTTACCGGCAAGTGTGCCTATGGCATAACAACAAACAAAGCAGGGCTTGCAGAACGTATTGATGTTGATGAGGCAACATGGGCACTGAAGAATTTGCTTCATGCATGGGCCGAGGAAATAGAGGAACTCATGGGTTCAATGGGCATTAATGCTATTGAGGCAATGCGTGGTAACAGGGACAGGCTGCGTGGTGTTGGCCTGAATGAAGAAGAATTAAGAATTTTAGGTGTTAAGCATGCAGGAGCGTAAAGGAGGATGTAACAATGGTGTTGACTGCAACCTTGAATGCTAAAGGCGTTTATTATAAAATGTTAAACCGCCAGATACGGGAGCTTGTTGCAAAAGGGGAAACTACTGTAATACTGGAAAATGTTTTGGGTCAGCGTTATATTGGCGGAGGTCTTAACGCTGACGTAACCATAACCATTAATGGTACACCCGGGCAGGATCTGGGTGCGTTTATGAATGGTCCTGTTATCATTGTTCATGGCAATGCACAGGATGGGATAGGAAATACAATGAATGCTGGTACGATTGTAGTACATGGAAAAGCAGGTGAAATCCCGGGACATTCAATGCGTGGTGGTCAAATTTTAATCCGCGATGATGTTGAATATCGCGCAGGCATTCACATGAAGGAATATGAAACACAGATACCCCTTCTTGTTATAGGCGGCACTGCCAAGGATTACTGTGGTGAATATATGGCAGGAGGCCGTGTTGTTGTACTGAATCGTTTTGATGAAAAGGAGCCGGTTGGCAATGACATTGGTACTGGCATACATGGAGGTGTAATATACATTCGTGGAAATGTAGATAAACGTCGATTAGGTGTTGGTGCTATTCTGGCAGACATGGATAATGAAGATATTGCTTTTTTACAGAATGTGTTACAAACTTTTAAAGCAACGTTCCCATATGTTGAACTATCGCACATAACGTTAAATGATTTTAAAAAAATTACCAAAAAAGGGCATAGACCTTTTGCTAACCTGTATGCCCCTGCAATGAATATTAAAACCAAACGCCCTATCCACCTGAACCTGACACCACCGTGTACGTATGCTTGTCCCAGTGGTATTCCAACACCGGTATTTATTAACTTAATCAAAGATGGAAAAATTAAAGAAGCACAATTGCTTATGGATGAGTACACTCCGTTTAGAATGTCAGTGTGTGGGACGGTGTGCCCTGCACCCTGTATGCAGGCCTGTAGTCGCAACATGATTGATGGGCCCATGAATATTCCGTATTTAGCGCGTGAGTACTATCCTGATTTTAATCCAACGGTATATGGCAAACCAAAGGATAAACGCATAGCTATCGTTGGTGCAGGACCTGCTGGTTTGTCTGCTGCATGGCAGCTTGCGCGCAGAGGGTATAGCGTCACAGTGTTTGAAAAGACGGCTGATATTGGCGGAAAGGTTCGCATGGCTATTCCAAAAGACAGATTGCCCGATGAAGTTTTGAGCAAGGATTTGAATAGAATTAAAAGTTTGCCCATTGAGTTTAAGGTAAATACACCAGTTGACAAAAATCTTTTTGCAAAGATTTACAAAGAATTTGAAGCCGTGCTGGTAGCAACTGGTGCGTATGTTTCGCGTAAGCTTCAGGTCAAAGGCAGTGAACGAATTATTTCGGGTTTAGAATTTTTGATTGGCATCAATGAAGGCAATCCAATGGACCTGACGGGTAAAGATGTTGTCATCATTGGTGCAGGTAATGTTGGAATGGATATAGCATGTGAGTCATGGCGCCATGGCGCAAAAAGCGTGACGGCAGTTGATATTCAAAAACCACTTGCCTTTGGCAAAGAAAAAGAAATGGCTGAACGTTTGGGAACAAAAATTTTGTGGCCACGCAATATTGATTACCTTGATGGTTCCCATGTGTACTTTACAAATGGTGAAGCACTCCCGGCAGATGTTGTGTTTATTAGTATTGGGGAAAAGCCTGATCTGTCGTTTTTAGGTGATACCGTCATGGTAAATGAGCGGGGGGCGATAGTTACTGCTGAAAAATCCTTTAAAAGTTCAGACCCCAAAATATTTGCCACTGGTGATATCATAAAACAGGGGCTTATTACCGATGCAATTGGGATGGGAAGACTTGCTGCCATGGAGATACACGCAACGCTTTCAGATGAGGATTTTATCTATCCTGAGAAAACCCTGGTGCCAAAACGGCGTATTAATATAGCATATTTTGGTGGAGAGACACGTGAAGTTGACAGATGTATAAGCTGTGGAACCTGTATTTACTGCGATAAGTGTGTGGAGGCCTGTCCACAGGGAGCTATTACACGAAATGGTGAAATCTTTACAATAGATGCAGAGCTGTGTACAGCCTGCTATACCTGTGTCAATGTTTGTCCCCGTGGTGCACTGCAGCCAGGTGATTTTGATGCTGTTGTTCAGGATGTACTTTTCAAGAAGTAATATTTTTTTAAATATATTTGTTTTATGATTGATTGTTTCATAAATGTTAAATATTGAATGATTTATTACTATTTATAACTACACTATTGACTTTTTATGAGCAATTGATTTATTGCAGCTATTATTAAATTATAGATTAATACAAATCAAAGAGAGGATCTTTTATATGAAACGTTTTATAAAGAATATTGCATCTGAGCGTGAGTATGTGATAACAAGGGAAAAGGAAATGCCTGTTTCCCAGTATTATGGTGAGGATACCTTTAATTTTAAAGTAATGCGTCAGAAGTTACCTGCAAATGTATGCAAAAAACTAATGCGAATTATAAAGGAAGGTGAAAGATTAGATCCCGAAATTGCAGATACTGTTGCACATGCAATGAAAGAATGGGCCATAGAAAAAGGTGCCACACATTTTTGCCACTGGTTTCAGCCAATGACCGGAGCAACGGCAGAAAAGCATGATTCATTTTTAGAATTTACTGAATTTGGTGAAGCAATTGAGCGCTTCAGTGCAGAAACACTGGTGAAAGGTGAGCCTGATGCTTCAAGTTTTCCAAGCGGTGGGTTGCGCTCAACGTTTGAAGCCCGAGGTTACACGGCGTGGGATCCTTCAAGCCCTGCATTTATTTTGCGAAGTGGCATAGGGGCTACATTGTGTATTCCTTCAGTTTTTCTTTCATACACCGGCGAAGCGCTGGATAAGAAAACGCCACTCCTTCGTTCAATTAATGCAATTAATAAAAGTGCACTCAGAGTCATGCGCCTCCTGGGCAACGATAGGGCAACCAGAGTTATTGCAACTGTTGGCCCTGAACAGGAATACTTCCTTATTGATATGGATTATTATTATAAACGACCTGATCTGGTTTTAACAGGAAGGACTTTGCTGGGAGCAGCGCCAACAAAAGGACAACAGTTAGAAGACCATTACTTTGGCAGCATCAAAGAAAGAATATTATCGTATATGCATGATGTTGAAGAAGAACTGTATAAGCTGGGTATACCAGCAAAAACACGCCACAATGAGGTTGCACCAAGTCAGTATGAAATAGCACCAATATTTGAAGAGGCAAATATTGCGGTTGACCACAATCATTTAGTAATGGAAACACTTAAACGTGTTGCGCAAAATCATCGTTTAGCTGCGCTGCTTCATGAAAAACCGTTTGCAGGCATAAATGGTTCGGGCAAGCACTGTAACTGGTCTTTGTCAGATAACTTAGGCAATAACCTGCTTAATCCGGGGAAATCACCTCAGGACAATGTACAGTTTTTGGTATTTTTAACTGCAACCATACGTGCGGTGTACTATCATGCAGATTTATTGCGTGCGTCAGTTGCTTCCAGTGGCAATGATCATAGATTAGGGGCTAATGAAGCACCACCGGCAATTATCTCAGTGTTTTTAGGTGAGCAGCTTACAAAAATACTTAATGATATTGAAAATGGCATCATAACAAAAGCTACCAATGAAGCTATTATTGATTTAGGGCTTTCAACTCTACCGGTACTCAGCAAAGATAATACTGACCGTAACCGTACCTCACCATTTGCATTTACTGGCAACAAGTTTGAATTCAGGGCTGTTGGGTCTTCTCAGTCTATTGCATTTCCTGTTACTATCCTGAATACTATTGTTGCTGAAAGCCTGGATATACTGGCAGATAAAATTGAAACCAAAAGTGGTGATGTACGTCAGGCAGCAATTGATGTGATCCGTGATGAGATTAAGAAAATAAAACCTGTTCTTTTCATGGGCGACAATTACTCAAGAGAATGGGAAGAGGAAGCAGCACGAAGAGGATTGCCTAACAAAAAAGTAACAGTAGAGTCATTGCCTGATTTAGTTACAAAAAAAGCCATAACGTTGTTTCAGAGCTATAATGTATTATCACCTGTTGAACTTGAAGCACGGTATGCTATACGCCTTGAGCGCTACATAAAAGAAATGGACATTGAAGCAAAGACCATGCTTGATATGGTACGCACCAGAATTATACCTGCAACCATGCGGTATCAAAGTTCAGTTGCGTCATCATGTTTGCGGATAATTGACCTGCTTGGAGAAAAAGCACCGGTTGATGATCAGAAAAAAATGTGTACAACAATAACCGCACTCAACAATGATGTAATAAAAGAAGCCAGTAAGCTGGATGAGCTCATTGAAAAAGCCAGCACCATCCATGATGAACTTGAAAAAGCAAAATTCTATGCCTATACCATAAAAGAACAGATGGGGAAACTACGAGCCAAAGCCGATATGCTGGAAAATCATACAAGTGATAATCTGTGGCCATTCCCACGATTCTGGGAGATGCTGTTTATATCATAACAATTGATGGAATAATTGTGGCTGCCTGCAGGGGTGTATGATCATATGCCCCTGCAATTATCTAATACAGCACATATTTTTTATTTTTTCTGTCAATAAGTTGCACATATTTATACCGGTCACCTGACAGTGCAGTGTCAAGCAAACGGTATCCTTCTTTCTGGCATCTGTCACATGCATCAAGCGGTATTTCAATACCCAGACATAATGGATTAACGGTTGAAGTTGTTTCAATTTTCAGTACTCCGCGGCATTCTTCGCACACCATGATAGATTCTAACTGCATCTCACGGATATTATCAGTGTCATAATAAATTTCTTTTTTACGCACATCGTAATTGCCTGGCATAAGTTTAAATGAAGGCTTTTTACATTCTTCATATCGCTTCATTACCTGATCGCAAACCCGTTTTATGTATTTAGTTATTTCCTTATCCTGAGTAAGGTCTTTTTGCGAATAATCAGGCTCATGCACATATGAATAATCCAGCCCTGCCATGGCAAGTGTTATGCCCAGATTGACGTATGGCAATGCTCCCTGAATGGAATATCCGCCTTCAAGTACTGCAATATCAGCATTGAGCATTTCAGTTAATTTAGCATACCCCAGTGCAGAAAAGTTCATGTTGGTGATAGGGTCCGAGTAATGGTTATCCTGCCCTGCAGAATTGATTATAAGATCAGGCTTAAAATCTTTTAAAATGGGAAGCACCACACGCTCCATTGCCATTAAAAATCCTTCGTCAGAGGTGTTGGGTGGTAATGGAATATTAATGGTGGTGCCCAGAGCATTTGGTCCACCTAACTCATGGATGGCGCCGGTTCCCGGATACAATGTACGTCCATCCTGATGCATGGATATATACAGTACATCCCTGTCATGCCAGTAAATATCCTGAGTGCCGTCGCCATGATGACAATCAGTGTCCACAATAGCAATTTTTTTTACAGGATAGTGTTCACGAATATACTCCACCATCACTGCTTCAATGTTGATGTTACAAAAACCCCGTGCTCCGTGGACAACTTTCATGGCATGATGTCCCGGCGGGCGCACCAGTGCAAATGATTTGTTTACAATGTTATCCAGTACCAGCGTTGCAGCCTTTATGGTGCCACCTGCCGAAATTAAATGCGATTCTGTGGTCACCTTTGATACGTCAGGAAAGCAGAAATGGGTGCGCATGATATCATCATGACTGGCAATATCAGGTTTGTACTGATAAATGCCGTCAATATCAAATACGCCTTCTTCATTCAACTGGTCAAGGGTGTATAATAACCGTTCCTCACGCTCAGGGTGCAGCGGGTGTATTGCCCAGTCAAAGGCCGGAAAGAATACAATACCCAGTGTTGATTTTGCTTTCATATCTTGAGTATATCCCTGCATTGATGTAAAATACCCGGTTTAACCTGGCAGTGAACACGGATGTTCTTGCCGGTAGTTTCAAATCCTTCTACCATGTTGAATGAATACACCTGCAAAATTTCAATTTCACGTTCACGTTCATCAACACCTATTGATTCCAGATACTGCATCATGTAGTTAGTTGCATCTTCTATGGCATTATCAACATCATACTCTTGCGGAATGCGGATATTAACATTAAGGTTTGGCACAAGTAACCTGCAGCGTTGAGTATCAGCAAAAAGCTCAATATCAACGGTGGTGCGTGCAACAGCTGCACCAATAGCATTGGCCACTTCGGCGTACTGTGGCACCTTGACGTTCCAGCCAAATCGTTGCGTGATGTGATGTGCCAGTGTCTTTGCCGGTCCTCCAATAAGATAGATAGTTTTTGGTTTCAGCACTTTACCTTTAAGGAATTCATGAATGGTATAGACCGGCCGTGAATTAACCTCATCAATCATTGCCATAACTTCATTGTATATAATATCAAGGGCATAGGTAATTGCCTGTTGTGCAATATCATGTGCGGGTATTCTATATTTTTTTTCAAGAGCGTACAAACCCTCACGGGAGCGCTCAGTATCCTTTAAATTTATTGTGCCTATAACGTTGAGTGCATCAATAATTGTTGGGTTTTGTCCACCTTCTGCCATTGACATGCCTAAACGCTGTGGACCGGCAGTAACAGTATTACCGTCAATCTTTATTGCTGAATCACCACCAATACCAATTGACTTTGTTTTAAGTGAGCGTACCAGCGTATTATGCGTGTTTAATCGTATGCCGTCTTTTTCAATTAATGGAGCACCATCCGCAAACATGGCAATATCACATGAGGTGCCGCCAATATCAAGCATCACTGCATCTTCGGTGATGTTGCACAGTGCCATGGTGCCAATAACACTTGCAGCAGGTCCGGATAAAATTGATTCCACAGGTATAGTGCGAGATACATGCAGCGGAATGGTACCGCCATCGGCTTTAAGTATATTAACAGGAGCTATCACCCCCAGTTCCCTTAAGACTTCTTCAATGGCGTATGAAAATTTATTATACAGGCGCCACACGGCAGCATTATAGTATGCTGTTGCAATACGTCGCGGGAAATTAAGATTGCCAGACAACGTGTGTCCTACACTGATAAAATCTGCGTCGTCAAGTTTTTGTTGTATATACTGTTCATGAACAGGATTGCGGGTTGAAAATTTTGAAACAACTGCAAATGCCTTGATGCCTTTTTTGCGGCATTTTTTTGTGGCTTTTTCAAGCTGATTAAGATTAAGCAGAGTGATTTCAGTGCCTCTGTGGTCAATCTGACCGTCGATGACATAGTAATGGTTTCCCATTGAATAGAGAGCAGGATTAATACCGGGGCCGCCTGATACCAGTACGCCAACTTCTTCACATTTGTTTTCAATGATTGCATTGGTGGTGAGTGTAGTGCTTAAGTTAACTCGCTTAATATGCGACGGGTCAATACCCGTTAAAATATTTTTAAAGGCCTGACTAATACATTCTAGAAGGTTATGTGGTGTAGTAACAACTTTAGTGTGAGCCACCACACCCGATTTGTCAATGATAACTGCGTCAGTATGTGTTCCGCCTACATCTAATCCTAAGTACATAATTATCACCAGCTACCTGAGGCTCCACCGCCGCCAAAGCTACCGCCACCACCACTGAAACCACCACCAGAAGAAAATCCACCACTTGAAAATCCCCCGCCCGAAGAAAATCCACCACCACCGGTCGGCATGGATGCAATGATGATTCCACCAATAAATCCAATAAAAGCCAGTAAAACAAGTGCAGGTACTCCAAACCCAAAAAATGCACCAATTATGGGAAGCACAATAGCGCCCAGTATCCCGCTCATTAAGCGCCCTAACGCACTGATAAACGTCATGACTATAAAGGCAATCCACATAAAAGCACCATAATCAGGAGCAGATTTTTGAGGCTTTAAACTGCTTGCATCAAATTTTCCCTTTACAATATCAATGATGGCATCAACGGCTTTTGAAATGCCTGCGTCGTAGTCGCCATTTTTAAATTCAGGGATTATAATATAATCAACAATTCTACCTGCCAGAAGATCTGTTAACGTTTCTTCTAAGCCTTTGCCAACCTCAATGCGCACCTTGCGGTTATCGCGTGCAACTAACACAATGACACCATTGTCCAGACCCTTTTGTCCAATCTTCCAGGTATTTGCCAAACGTATGGAATAAGACTCAATATCCTCATTGCCAATTGAAGGAACAGTTGCCACAACCACCTGCGTTGAATCATCTTTTTCCAGTTGTGTTAATTTTGCCTCTAATTCAGTTTTGGTTGTGGGTGAAAGTATATCTGCATAGTCATTGACGTGTGCCTGTAAAGGCGGTATGGGAGCTAACTCCTGAGCGTACGCAGTGGCACCTATACACACCGCACACAGTACTGTGAAAACCCATTTCATTAATTGTCACCAACAATTATATTTTTAAGCTCATCAACATCATCAGGTTTATACGGATACTCTTTTGCAAGCCTGTTGCCAATAGTTTCAATGGTTGCACACAGCGCAGGAATAAATTGCTTTTGTTTTATGCCGGTAATGATGTGTTTTACGCATGTTTCCCAGAATTCAGGTTCAATTTTTTTATGGGCATCTTCATCGGCAAGTATCCATACCTTTTTTTCAAGAAGCGTTATATATACAAGCACGCCGTTTTTATCGGCTGTTTTATACAGGCCATTTTTGTAAAATGCGGTTATGGCAGCTTCACGCACTTCTGCATCAACTTCGCGCGGGTTTAAGAAAAGGCGTGTTAAAAAAACGCTTCTGGCGATAGTAACCTTGAACACAATAAACAGCAGACTAAAAAAAACAATAAATATCCACAGATTGTCTTTGTGAAAGTAGAAAAGCGGCGCAATGTAGTAGGTCAGTGCAATCGCCAGAGGTAGCGACAGTACAGCAGATGCATATATGCGTGTAAGCGGATAATGATAGCTTGCATTGACAATCATGGGGACAATTTCGGCTGATGTCAGCTTTTCAGCTTTTTTAACGGCATCAATGATGCACTGGGCATCAGCCTGCGATAGTATTTTAGAAACAAGATCTTTCATTGGTAACTATCGTCTATTCAAAAGAAACTTTGGGAGCAGTTTTAGCGCCCTCTTCAGCCTTGAAGTATTCCTTGCGCTCTAAGTGAAGCAGGAGGCTGTTGGTTATGTTGTACGGAAAAATTCTGATTGATGAATTGAATTCCTTAACCGCTTCGTTATACCGCTGGCGAGCCACATTGATGCGGTTTTCAGTTCCTTCAAGCTGATGCATCAGGTCAGTGAAGTGCGCGTCGGCTTTTAAATTTGGGTAGCGCTCAATTACCACCATGAGGCGTGCCAGTGCGCTTGAAAGCTCGCCCTGTGCTGCCTGAAATTTTGCAATGGCTTCAGGGTTGCTCAGGTCTTTGGGCGATAGTTGAACGGAAGTAGCCTTTGCCCGCGCTTCAATGACAGCCTGTAGTGTAGTCTTTTCGTGCGCGGCATATCCCTTAACAGTGGCAACCAGGTTTGGGATAAGGTCAGCCCTTCGTTGCAGTGCCGATTCTAAATCGCCATACGCTTTGAATACCTCTTCTTCCTGCATCTGAAGTTTGTTATATCCGCATCCCGTAAAGGAAAATAGCGACAATGCAATTATAACTGCTAAAGAATAGGAAATTTTTTTCATAAGCCCTCCTGGTGGGGAAAGATAAACCGCTGTTTTGCGTAAAATTAAAATATACACTTAAAACAAAAAGGTGTCAAGAATAAAAAATATCCCACAGAGAGCACAAAGTATGCCAAAGAAACAGTTGAATGTGGTGTTGAGGATATAGTAATATATATTGGGTTTTTATAATTGGTGGCAAAAACTGCAATATCAATATCATTATACATATCAGATTAAGCAACATAACCGTAAAGGTATGCAAACACTACATGGTCATTAGTATGCAATATAGTTTTGATGATGTTAAATAAGTCGGAATTAATTAAAATAGTATAACTCTATATAGTAATGGCAATACGTATAACATAAATTTTAAAAAATCAAGAATAATATACTATAAAATCCTTGCTCTCATCGTGATGAAATGAAGATGCATCACATAGGGAGCGCAAAGAAAAAAAATAAAAAAATTTTAAATTTTTCAATATAAAAGCGTTTATATATATAAACACGATTATGGAATGGATGGAATTAATACAGGTGGAGTTATGCTTTCTTTGCTGATGTGATTGTTGTATAGTGATAGAAAGATAATGCTACACCTGTTATGCTTGACATTTCATAATAATCGTGATATCATTTGATCTGGAAGGAGATAAAAAAATGAGCATGCATCTTTCGGCTGATGTGTATGATATTTTTGAAAAGGCTTTTCAGGGCAAAAATGAAGCAAAAAAGGTAATGTATGCAATTGAAGAGGCAATTGTGAGTACAGTGCATGACACATGGTACAAAACAAAGGAAGAGTTAAAGATAGAAGTTTTAAGCTTCTATGCCACTAAGGATGATTTACTGCAGGTGCGTACTGAACTACTTGCCGAAATGAAAAAAGACAAGGCAGAGATTTTAGGGATAATGAAACAGGATAAGGCGGAGCTATCAGGTATAATAGAACAGAACAAAGCTGAACTTTTAGGGATAATGAAGCAGGATAAAGCAGAGCTATCAGGAAAGTTGGAAGCATTGTATGAAAAGACAGAAAGAGACAAATCTGAACTTTTAGGAATAATGAAGCAGGATAAAGCAGAGCTTTTAGGGATAATGAAACAGGACAAGGCTGAGCTACTAGGGATAATAGAACAGAACAAAGCTGAGCTTTTAGGTAAATTTGATGCACTATTTCAGAAGACAGAGAAAGACAAAGCTGAATTGTTAGGGATAATGAAACAGGATAAAGCTGAATTTGCTCTAAAGCTAGAGAAATTGGATAAAAAATTCAGTATGTATTTTGCGGTGATGATGTTTGCCATTATATTCCTGAATCAAAATGCGCTTGAGTTTCTTGCTAAGATTTTAGGATTAATACGATAAAATAAATAGTACGCCGAGAGCGCAAAGTACTCAGTGGAAAAGAGGGATCAGAACCTCATTAAAAAAACCGTACAGTCATACTGAACTATTTTTAAAAATACATAAAAAAGTGTTGCCATATAATTGTTTTTTTGCACTTTTATTAGTATATTGCTGTAATTAATACATATATAATATTCTTACTATTATATGTGTACCAGTTCTTTTTTATAATTGAGATGCTTTGTACCATAGCTCCTGCCTTTTGTACATCATAAGCTATAGAGATAAAACTGTTGTTGGGTTCTTGTAATGGTATAACAAAGTGAGCACTCACTTTTAATGCTTAAAAAGCAGAGAGCAAAGGTACACTACTCACTATCACTACTGGAGGAAAGCCATGAAACGTCATATACTAACCTTTTTAATGACACTTCTTGTTGCGGCACTGTTTGCCTGCAGCTATGAAAACACAGCTACCGTAACCATTGATACAGGCATACGCCAGCAGGCACAGCTTAGCTTGTTTGATAGAGTGCTTGCATTTTTTAGCCTTGCACAACCGCTGAAGGCGGATCCACCTCAAAATGTTAGTTTTGATGTGCTGGAACTGTCAATCACTGCTGCTGACATGAACCCAATAATATTACGATATACCATTGAAGAATTATATAATAATTATGGGAAGATAACAGTAGAAGTTCCTTCTGGTAGTCAGAGGGTATTCACAATTGTTGCTGGTAATTCAGAAGGTCAGGAAATTTATAATAGAATTTACGGAGGCGTACGCACTCTTGACCTTTCACCCGGTCAGCAGGTGAATCTTAATATTGAAATGGGAGAATTGGTAAATATTTTAGAGGTTAGTTATAACAATAATGTACCTCCTTATACAATAACTATTATTTGTAATAATAATGTTAATCCAATAGCTTTTAAAATATATAGGATTATTAATAATAAAGATGTTTTGCTTGATACAATAACAACTTTCGAATATTCTTTCACAGATTATCATACATATACTTTTGCTTATACTCTTGAAGGGTCGCCACCTGAATACTCATTTACTGCTATTAATGCTTATGGTGAAAGTAATATAGGATTAATTCCATGGTAATATAATATATATTTAAAAATTCAAAGGAGGCGGTAACCCAATCATCATAGCCAGTGCATATTGTACACCTGAATTTTTTACAATCTAATTAGGAGGATGTTATCAAAACAATAACCAGAATAAATTAGTTTGTTGGTGGTTAAATAGTGGTTCTCTTTGTTATAAATTGTAAAACGAGATGGTATTTAAAAGTTGTAAAAAATTTATTATTTAAAAAATGTAAAAAATGGTTGAAAAAAATAAAAATATGTTGTTTATTGCGTGCGTTAAAGTTTGTACACGCACAGTGGGTATAAAGCTCTACAGGCATTACCACAGTTGTACAAAGATAATTTATAATTGCAAACGGAGGGAAATACAATGAAAAGGTTCATTGCATGCATTGTTTGTATTGGCATTGTTGCTTTTGTAAGCTGCAGCTATGAAAACACAGCAACAGTTACCATTGATACTGGCATTCGCCAGCAGGCGCAGCTTAGCTGGTTTGATAGAGTGCTTGCATTTTTTAGCTTTGCACAGCCGCTGCAGGCGGATTCACCAATAGATTTATTCTTTGACGAGTTGGAAATAAATGTAACAGCTCTTGATATGGACGTTATATCACTTCGATTTAATTATGATCAAATAGTCAATAATAATGGCAGAATAAACCTGGATGTCCCTGCTGGCAATCAAAGAACATTTGAAGTTGTAGCATTAGCTGGTTCTACTTTTTTACAAAGATATTATGGAGGCATGGCTACAGTTGACCTGAAACCCGGGGAACATGTTGCCCTGGAAATAGAAATAGGGAAATTATGTGTTCCTATGTTGACTCAAATTGATACTACTTCACCTTTAATACAATTTGATTCAAATGACAATACTTTCCCTTCACTTCAAAAAGTTGAATTATGGGAAAGTACTCCTACATTCGATAAATCATATCTAATACAATCGATTGTAGGGCCTTTTACGGACAGAACAATCACTTTTGAAAGTTCATTAATAAAAAGCGGATATCATTATATTGTTAAAACATATAATAAGTATGGGTATTGGATGAGTGATTATCAAAATCCATAAAGAAGATTTTAATTTTATTTTTATATTAAGGAGGAAACCCAATGAAACATATGCATACACTGCTCATTATTGCCATCACAGTGCTCTTTGCAGCAAGCCCCTTGTTTGCGGCTATTACGGTGGTAAGCGTTAAGGGTGAGGCGCTGTACAGTGATGGAGCTGCGTTTAAGGCACTGCAGAAGGGCATGCAACTTAAAGAAGGCACAAAGATCCAGACTGGTGCAAAGTCAAAAGTAGTGCTTGATATTGATGGTCATATTGTCACAATAAATCAGCTGACGCTTATCAAGGTATATAAAAATATTGCTAAAAAAGATGAATCCACCAATAGCATTGGCCTGAAGTACGGAAGTATAAATGCCAAAGTAAAAAAGCTGCCACAGGTTAAAACAAGCTTTTTAATTACCACACCGGTTGCCACTTCATCGGTACGGGGCACGGAACAAAATGTAAGCTATGGTCCGGGGTTTGGCATGCAGGTAACAGTGCCTGAAGGTCAGGTCAATGTGCTGGGCGATGGTGATAGCAAAAATATCAGTGGCAATCTGGGATACAGCAAAGGGGAGGATAATCCTCGCCCGGATGATCCCACCAATAACATGCAGAATGATTTTGTTGGGCAGATGGCTCCGGATGGACTTACTCCTGAAGAAAAGGATATGCTTGGTCAGTATGGCGATCAGCTTGTTGATTCAACACAAACTCCGGGCAACGTAGTGGATCAGGGCAAAGGAACCACTACCAATGTTAATGTAAATTTATTCTGGAATGTACAGTGAATATAGTTTTTAAAATCTCACCCTTTCCCTCTCATTACTAAGAAAAGGGGTGAGGTGGGATTAACATAATATGCTTGGAACGTGAAGTTATACGCAAAGTTGGAAGTGCGCAAGAGATATGTACTGAAAAGTTGTGGATAATGATGTGTAATCATGCATTTACAACCAAGACTGTTTAATAATTGACATTCAGGAGTGTATTATAGTAAATACAATCAACCACTAGGAGGACACATGCGAATAATTACTACAGGGCTTCTGATACTGTGTATGGCAACAACAGCATTTGCCCAGAGCGCAGTGTTAGCCATGAAGGTGGCCCAGAAGCAGCAGGCAACCGTTGAAGATGCAGTTACCCTTTTTGTTCAGGTTACAAAAGGAGGTGCACAAGCAAAAATGGATGAGTTAATAACACAAGGGGTGTTGCCATCTGGTGTTAAACCTGAAACACCACTCACCAAAGGGATACTGGCATACATGATAGCAAAGCACGTGCAACTTAGCAATTCACTGATGTTTACAATATTCAAAAGCAGGCGCTATGCAGTTACCGCATGTGTGGCGGCAGGATACCTGCCATCAGGTTCCGGTGAATATGACCCCGTAAGTGGGGTGGAACTGCTGGAAGCAATAGGCAGGGTTGGAGGTGAAGAATGAACACCACAATAAAAATATTTTCATGTGCGATAGCTCTTATAATTAGCCTGTTGTATGTATCATCCGCTACATTTGCTCAGGATGAATACATTCCAATTCCTGATGTAGCGGGTGACCCTGATTTACAAACCGCTCAAAAGGTAACACCACCGTTTACCATACGGTTTGGCGGGTGGGTAACTCCCACCGTAGTGGATATGCGCACATCAGGAACTGATTTAATGTCATCGGTTACCACTGCTCGCCTGTGGTTTTCTTCCAGTTTATGGGCAAATGCATCACTGTATGTACGTATTAAAGACAGCTATCTGTATGTACTCAATGAAAAGAATATGAATATTGATGACAAAAATAATGTCTTTGATCTTGATATTGCCTCTTTAACTATTCCCGTGTATAAAAAGAACATACGTCTGGTGCTGGGTAGGAAATACTATGTGGCAGGATCAGGGCTGGTGCTTAACGGTCGGGGTGATGGAGCTGAACTGCAGATATATTCAAAATTTGGCGATATAAAATCTTTTGGGATGTACAGTGGGTGGCTTGCAAAGGATGATAACCCTTATGGATTAAGTTCACGTGATATTGCTGATGGATCCAGGCGAATATTTGCTTCAGCCACATACTCAAAGGATTTTTTGGGTAATAATACACTATATATATTTGGCGTCATGCAGAAGGATAAAGGCAAAGAGCCTGTGAATATTAAAACAAAGTATAATTCAAACTATGTAGGGGGAGGGTTAAAAGGTGTTGTGGGCGATTTTTTAACGTACAATGCCGAATATGTGTATGAACAGGGTAATTCATATGCACAGAAAAACACCACCACTGGCACTCAGGCAAAATCCAGTATAAAAGCGCAGGCAGTGCTGGCAATGCTGCGCTATTATATGCATAATGTTGCATTCAAGCCCATGATTAATGTAATGTATGGATGGGGTACTGGTGATAAAGATGCCACGAGTTACAACACAAATCCGGGTAATGAACTAAAAGGTGATAATCGCTTTATGTATTTTGGTACATTTCTTGGCGGTTTTGCATTGCGTCCACAACTTGGCAACATGCATGTTATACGTCCGGGTTTTGGATTTTCGCCATTTGACCGTTTACATCCACGCATTAAAGATATTAACCTTATTGTGTATTATTCATACTATGCCAAGGATAAAAAGGAAAGTCCTATCAATGGTGGTGAAGCCACCCTGGCAAAACGATTTGTAGGACAGGCTATTGATACTATGCTGAGATGGCCAGTATACTGTGATTTTTCAATATTTGCAAATTATGGGTTATTTTTGCCGGGTGATGCATATACCTCTAATGAACCCAAACGTCATTTCATTATGGCAGGCGTAAATATTGTATTTTAATGTGATAATAGAGTTTTAATCATATAAATGCTAAAACGCCATGCATCGTACAAACGTCATGCATGGCGTTTTTTATTTTTATGATACATTTTTTTCTATATCTTCTATAGTATTTTTTAAAGGTGGTAAATCTTCATGAATGGTTTTCCATACTATTTCTAAATCAACACCAAAATATTGGTGAATTAAAAGATTGCGAAAATCAACAATATCGCGCCATTGAATATCTGGATATTTTGTTTTAATGTTATCCGGTATGTTTTTAACCGCTTCGCCAATGATTTCAAATTCTCTGATTACAGCCATATATGTTTTTCTATCGTTGATAAATTCATCAAATGTCATAGATGTAATGTAATTATTAATAGCGTTAATAGAGTCTTTGATATCATGGAGATATAGCAATATCTTTTTGTTATACATAAATTATATCTTTTAGTATTTCATCTTTAACACTTTTTTTTATAGTATGTTCAAAACCTATGTCAACTTTACGTTTTAAAATATGTTCTAATTCTTTTTTAAAGGCTAGATAGTTGTGTATATTCTTTTTTTCATTTTCCATCATAATTATTAAATCAATATCACTGGTAGAAGTATATTTGTTTTTAGCAAAGCTCCCAAATAATCCAATGCTTATTACACCGTATTTATACTTGAAGTATTCTTTATTTGATTGTAAAAAATTAATAAGTGTAGTTTTTGTTAATTGATGCGATGTATCATTATGCAATACAATGCGTTTCATTTGATTACTCATAAGCTTTTATTCATTTTTTAGTAATATTTTGCAACATTTATCAATTATTAAGAAACAAAAATAAAAAATGAGTGTCAAGATAAATATTTGAAATGTGTGTAAATATTTATAAAATGAAATTTATAAACAGGAGAAATTGTAATCTATGAAAATAAATAAACGACTGCTATACAAAATAATTCTTATTATCCTTACACTGCTCCCCATGAACTATCGCCCATGTTTTGCAAATCCGTTGCTGGAAAATATTAATGTTGAGCAGCACACGCTGCCTAATGGCATAACGTGTTTACTGGTAAACCGTGGATACACACCAACGCTTGCATTAATCATTTCGTTTAAGGTGGGTTCGGTTGATGAACATTATCAGACTGCAGGTGCTGCACATCTGCTTGAACACATGATGTTCAAAGGTACAAAAACAATTGGCACCACAAACTTTCAAGAAGAACAAAAACTGCTGCAGCAGATTGAAGCACTGGGTGAAACAATAGATAAAATTTCATTAACAAATCCAGAAAATGTGCAATTGCCGCAGTTGAAACAGCGTCTGCAAACATTGCAGGAAAAGGCAAATGCGTATGTGGTAAACTCAGCGTATGATGCCATCTACACGCAGGCTGGCGGCATCAACTTTAATGCAAGCACATCACGCGACATGACGCAGTATTACATTGAGCTTCCCAACGATGCACTTGAACTGTGGGCAAAATTAGAATCAGAACGCATTAAGGAACCGGTATTCAGACAATTTTATACCGAACGCAACACCGTGTATGAGGAACGCCTTATGCGCTATGAATCCGACCTGCAGAGTAAATTGTTTGAGGATTTTTTAGGTATTGCATTTCTTGCACATCCTTACCGGCATCCCACCATTGGTTATACATCAAATATTCCGTTTTTGTCATTGAGCCTGGTGCGCAAATTTTATTTTGACCATTATGTACCGCAAAAGATGACCATTACCATTGTGGGTAAGCAGGATACAAAACAGACGCTGAAAATACTGAAACAGTATTTTGGCACAATACCACAGGCATCAGCACAGGATTTTGTTTCAATACAAGAAGATAGTAAAAACACAAGAAGGCTTGTAACATATGCAGATGCAACGCCGTATCTTTTAATTGGCTGGCATAAACCCACCATGCCATACTTTGATGACTATGTATTTGATGTTATTGCTGAAATACTTGCCGGTGGTAAAAGCTCACGGCTGTATAAAACACTGGTACTTGATAAAAAGATTGTTTCGCAGGTTGACGCGTATAACGGGTATCCAGGTTCACGGTATAATAATCTTTTTATACTTGAGGCAACGCCAAAAGATTCTTCACAGTGTGAAGCGGTGGAGGAGCTTTTATACCGCGAACTTGAGGCCCTTGGCACCACATGTACTCAGCAGGAAATTGATGCAGCCATACGTCGCCTTGAATCCAGTCTGATCTTTGATATTGATACCAATCTGGGAATAGCGCGCCTTGTAAGTTATTACCAGACAATTACCGGAAACTGGCGCTATATTGTGACCTATAGCGACAGGTTGCGCACAATAAGGTGTGCTGACATCAAGCGTGTACTTGATACCTATTGTAAAAAGGAATGGGCTACCGTTGCAGTGTTGAAAAAACGGTGAGGATGTTGGTACCTGTTATTGCGTCATTCAGACCCCGATGTGATTGGGGGAAGAATCTTATTCTTTTAACAATCAATTGATTTCACCAGTACTCAGGGTGGCTGTACGTAATAGATAACATTTTCAACGGAGAATGCATAATGGTAAAGACAATAAAAACAATAATCATACTGACAATACTTATCATACCACTGTTTGCTCCAGCACATAGCCTTATAACACTGCCACATATTGAAACCATTGATAGCAATGGTGTTCCGGTATTTTATGCACAGGATACATTGCCCCAGTGCACAGTGTATGTTTCTATTGGAGTTGGCTCGTTATATGAACATGCAACCAATGCCGGTATTAGCCAGATGGCAGCGCTGGTGCTATCACTTGGTGGTTCAAAGAATTATCCCAACATAAATGAATATATTGACGCAACAGGCGGGCGCTATACAGTCAGTGCCTCGTTTGAAACGCTAACCATCAGCATGCGTGTCCACCAGGATGAGGCTGCACAGGCTTTTACAATCCTTGCCGATGTTGTTGCCAATCCGCTTTTTGAAACACAGTTAATGCAAACAGCGCGCTTCATGCTGAAGCAGCAGATACAGCAAAAGCAGGATGATCCAATGACTATTGCCATGGAAAAAGCACGGCAATATGTATTTGGCGATAGTGGCTATGGAGCAGTTATGACCCCTGAATCGCTGGATGCAATTACCGTTGCTGATGTAGAGCAGCTGTGGAAGAAATACGTTGTAAAGGAAAATGTGCGTATTGGCATTGTAACGTCGCTGATTAAAGGAAACGTCATGCAGCAGGTAGCTCAATTGACGGATGCTATACCTCACGGTGAGGCTGTTGATTACCCTGTCGATATGCAAAATGCAAAGAATACTATCAGCACAAAAAAAATATATTTTATTGAAAAGGATATACCGCAGTCAACGATTGTCATTGCAACGGTTGCTCCATCAATTAAAAGCAACAACCGCTATGCACTGGAAGCTGGTAATTACATACTGGGCGGTGGTTCGTTTAATTCATGGCTCATGGATGAAATACGGGTGAAACGAGGATATGCGTATTCCACCGGATCAATTGTACGTATGCGGAAAAATACTGGATTATTTTTAGCCTACGCACAGACTTCAGCAGCAACGACACTGTCAACTATCGAAATTATGGAAAATGTTTTGGCTAATTTTGCAAAAACAGGCCCATCACAGCAGCAGTTGCAGTGGGCAAAAGATGCATTGCTGAAAAGCTATATCTTTGAGTTTACATCGTTGCGTGATATTGTACAGTACTACATGTGGCTTGATTACAATAAGCTACCAGTATCCTATATTCAGAAATATCCTGACGGCATTACATCTGTAACAAATAATGATATTACCCGTTCCTTTGAAAGTATTGCCAGTGGCTATATTATTGTGGTTGTGGGTAACAAAGATGTTAAACAGCAATTGGATGCTGGTAAAATAAACTATAGTGTTGCTAAATAATAATATATTTTACCCAATAAAGGATTTACTTGTACTGATCATATCTTCAATTAGAGCGCAGTCAGATAGAATTTTATTTGCTTCAGCAAGTGTATTATCAATGGATATTATTGCATCGGAATACGTTTGTTTTTGAAACGGTGTCATGTTCCGTTTTTCTTCAATGTGCTGCTGTTCCAGTAAAAAGCGTATATCAGATAATATTTTTATGATGGTTTTGTATGCATTCCTGACCTGATACCACATCTCATAATACTTTACATAGCGCAATTTTGAAGATTCAGAAGGTATTTCATCAAGTATTTTCCGGTGTTTTGTATCTAATTTTGATTGATAATAAATTATTGATCGGGGATAATTATTAAATTCAGTATAAAGCTCATTGATTTTTTCAAGTGCCTGTATGCCATCCATATCTAAATTTCTGAAGTAATCATTCATTGTATTCCATGTCATTTTGTCCGTATCGGAAATGATATTGGAATTTGCTATACTGATGATAATCCCATTAAGCCGGTCTTTATGTGTCCTGGTAATTTCAACAATATGGTTAATGCACATTTCAGGGTCAAATTCCATGACTTCGCCTAAATAGTCGTCCTGATGTGCACTTTCAACTTTTTCAGGTTTGCGCAGCAACTTCTGCGAAAAATATGAAGCATGCTTTTTAGGTGTGCGCATGATTTTTACTATTTCTATTTTTCTTTCGGCTCTATTATATCTCAACCCATACATGTTACCATATTTGTCAATATACCGGTTAGCTAAATCAAATGTACTTATTTTTGATGTATCGATCTCTGATATATCGTCTATGCGGATAAATCGTGTCTTCATCAGTGTTTATACCTGTGACAGTATTTCCTCAGGTAACAGTTCATTAAAGCGTATAGCAACGTAACTATCGCCCTTGACTTTTTTTGCTGCATATCGTTGTGCTACTTCGGAAGGATTATTTTGAATCATTCCTGTGCGTACAATTTCACCCGTTAATTCCAGTTTAGTTTTATTAATTTTACAGTACAATTTTACCGGCATCTGTACACTGACGCGGCAGTTACATACCATAAATGCCCCGGATGCGCTGATATTAAGAATATATCCTTTTGATTTTATTGTTGGTTTCTGACTTGTTGTAACTTTTTCTGGATCACCTTCAAAATAATCAAACTTGACCTTGATATTGCATTCCTTTCGTGGATGTTGACGTTTTTCTGTCATGGCATTTCCCTGTATTATAAAAATTTTTTTATTTTTTCTTTACAGAACACAAAACTGTTACTATAGTAACTTCAGTGTTTTGTCAAGAATTGTTTTTTTTGTTATCAATTTTGATTACATTTTTACAAATTCTTGACAGGTATCTGTAATTACTGTTTATGGCTTACGATATCATGGATACTATCTGTTAGAGGATATATGAAAGACAAAAAAACCAAATTCATTTTTGTTACCGGTGGAGTATGCTCTTCATTGGGAAAAGGTATATCTACAGCTTCATTGGGATTGTTACTTGAAGGACATGGGTATAAACTTTCCATCATAAAGATGGACCCGTATATTAATATTGACCCTGGTACCATGAGCCCGTTCCAGCATGGTGAAGTATATGTTACTGAGGATGGTGCCGAAACTGATTTAGACCTGGGATATTATGAGCGCCTTACCAACGCTAAGCTTACCCGTAAAAATTCTGTGTCCACAGGCCAGATATACTATGAAGTGATCATGCGTGAACGCCGTGGTGATTATTTGGGCAGGACAGTTCAGGTTATTCCACATATTACCAACGAAATTAAAAAGAGAATTTATGATGTAGCAAATGAAGATGACCTTGATTTTTTGCTTGTTGAGATTGGTGGAACAGTTGGTGATATTGAATCAATTCCATTTTTAGAAGCAATACGGCAGATACGGCAGGAGTTAGGTAAAACAAGAGTGTTGAATGTTCACCTGACACTGGTACCAACAATAACAGTTGCTGGCGAGCAAAAGACAAAGCCAACGCAGCATTCAGTAAAAGAACTTATGGAATTAGGTATATTGCCTGATATACTTCTGTGCCGTTCATCACGGCCGCTTACTGATGATTTGAAAGGCAAAATAGCATTATTCTGTAATGTCTCGGAACGAAATGTTATCTCGGCTGTTGATATCAACCATTCCATTTATGAAATCCCTTATATGCTTCATGAAAATAAATATGATGAGGTGGTGCTTGAGCATTTTGGTCTTCCGGTTAAACAGTTGCATCTTCCTGAATGGGATGCATTTATTAAATCCTTGATGAATCCAAAGAAAAAGGTAACCATTGCTGTTGTAGGGAAATATATTTCGCTACAGGATTCATACCGCTCAATTTATGAAGCGCTTACTCATGGTGCTGTTGCCAATAATGCAGAACTTGAAATCGTACGGGTTGAATCTGAAGAGATAGAACGCAAATACATGGGCAAACTGGATGAACTTTTTAAAGGGGTTAACGGCATATTAATACCCGGAGGTTTTGGGAACAGAGGTATTGAAGGTAAGATAGCAACTATTGAATATGCCCGTGTTAATAAAATTCCGTTATTTGGTATTTGCCTGGGATTACAGTGTGCTGTTATTGAGTTTGCCCGCCACGTGTGTGGTATGGAAAACGCAAATTCCACTGAATTTGACCCTACAACGCCCTATCCTGTTATTTCGCTTCTGGAAGAGCAGGAACTAATTGATAAGCTTGGGGGTACCATGCGGCTGGGGGCATATTTATGTGTATTTAAAGATGGCACAAAAATTAAATCAATTTACAATGCTGATTCGGCAATGGAACGTCACAGACACCGTTTTGAGTTTACCCTTAAATATAAACAGGCATTTGAGGATAATGGCATGGTGCTGTCGGGCTTTCATCCTGAAAATAATCTGGTTGAAACCATCGAATACCGGGATCATCCGTGGTTCATCTGTACTCAATTTCACCCTGAATTCAAGTCAAAGCCTGTAAAGCCTCATCCTTTATTTAAGGATTTTATCAGGGCTTCGCTTGAAAATATAAGGCAATAATGCAATTTAAATGGACAATTGGGTTGTAATTTTTGTATATTTATGTAAGAATGTGGTTGTAGTAAAGGAATATCTGAATTGAGGAAGATTGTTGCGAGGGAGTGAATGGCTTTCTTAAAGCTTGATGTGGTACAAAC
>Ga0067045_1029037_pt1 | contig 24565 bp, 26 predicted proteins | sample TerdegcTABiofilm_FD_59184 | JGI IMG/M metagenome (GOLD analysis project Ga0067045, IMG submission 59184) | Combined Assembly of (Gp0054472, Gp0054536) Wastewater bioreactor microbial communities from Singapore -Terephthalate degrading... | reverse complement strand
ACGGGGTCCTTGTTAAGTCAACGGACTGAAATCACGTGATGTCATCCACGAAGTTAACGCCTATGCCCCCGAAGCGGGAGAGAGGGGATTCTTCCGGCTCCCTCTCCCTCTAGGCATAGGCGTTAAGTTAGAAGTGGAACGGCCAATTGTTCGTCATTCCGGCGAAAGCCGGAATCCAGTCCTTCCAATATGTTATGGACCCCGGCCTTCGCCGGGGTGACGGGGTCCTTGTTAAGTCAACGGACTGAAATCACGTGATGTCATCCACGAAGTTAACGCCTATGCCCCCGAAGCGGGGGAGAGGGTATTCTCTTAGCTCCCTGTCCGTCTTGGAGAGGGGATTCTTCCGGCTCCCTCTCCCTCTGGGAGAGGGTTGGCGTGAGGGTGCCTATCCATCCATCGACGCCCAATCGTGCTACGATGTTTGGTGTGTCCCGAGTTTTGAGACATTTTCTTCCAGCCTGGGTTCTTGGGGTTCAACCCCGCCCTTCCCTGAACAGGCTCGGTGCGGATACGCAACCGCGTTTGCGGACAGGGCGGTGCTCCGAGCGGGCTTCGACAAATTCCGTCTCGAGGCGGAAAATGTCTGAGAAAGATTGTTGCCTTTTGAGTATCCTTTTACTAGGATTTCACCCTGTGGGTCAGCGGACGATCGAAAGATGATCGTCTTCTGCGAGTGGGAACGCCACGCGAAATTCTTTTCGACGGGCTCTCCTTACCCGATTAGGGCAGGATCCCGTGGAGGTGGGTCCCAGGAGTGCATGCGGTCGGCCGCAACACTCGAGGTAATACGTCGGCCCAAGGAGCACAAAGGATGGAACTTACTGAGGCTGTTTTGAGCGATTCCAATGAGGAAATCATCGAGGTCACTCTCACGGGAGATGAGGACGAATGGCGCGAAATTGCAGCGGTCTTGACTGAATCCGATTCAGATCTTGCCACAGAGATCGGCCTGAAGCTTCGTGAAGCTATAAGATCGGCAGGTGATTAGTGCCACACATACTCGTCCTGGACAGTGATCCAGATCCTGTCCCACTAACGGGGAAGAGGACCGGTTACCTTCGGAAAACATAAGGCGGGGGAAGTAGTGATTCCTCAAGCGGAGCCGGAGATTTCGGGTGGCCCCTCCGGCATTGTGAGGCGTCTGAGAATCGCGCCGGCTCTGTATGAGCTCCTTACCAACGGTCCGGACTCGACCCACTTCATGCCGCGCGCGAGTGCGGCCTCAGCTAACTCGTCAAACTCGTGGGGAGGGAGAAACCTCTGAACCGGATAGTGGCGGTGAGTAGGCTGAAGATACTGGCCGATAGTGAGGACCGATACGTCCGCAAGAACCAGATCTCGAACCAGCTCCAGGATTTCGCTCCGATTTTCCCCTACGCCTACCATGATCCCCGACTTGGTGATGATGTTACGACCAAAGGAGGCTACGCGGCGGAGAAGCTCCAGCGATCGCGAATAGGAAGCTGCAGGCCTCAGTACGCCATAAAGCCTGGGAACGGTCTCCAAATTGTGATTTATGACGTCGGGTCCGGCATCGACCACCATCTCGAGAGCATCCAGCGATCCTCTGAAATCAGGAACCAGCACCTCTACAGTGGTTTGCGGGGAGATGTTTCGGATTTCCCGAATGGCTGCAGCGAAGACCGCTGCACCTCCGTCAGGAAGGTCATCTCTCGTCACCGAGGTGATCACCGCGTGGGTCAATCCGAGAGAAGCAACGGCGTTGGCAACCTCGCGAGGCTCGTCCTCTCGGAGGGGTTCCCCCGGGCCATGGCGCACCGCGCAGAAGGAGCAATTTCGTGTACAGCGGTCACCGAGTATAAGGAATGTGGCTGTGCCGCGGTCCGCGCACTCTCCTTGGTTGGGACAGCAAGCTTCTCGGCAAACAGTTGCCAATCCACGGGCGTACGTGTGTGCAGTGACCCGTGCCATCGCATAGGCAGCCGGAAGCCGCGTACGGATCCACGGCGGTAACCGTTTCATTTTCGTCTCATGTTTCCAGCAGTGTCGATGCGCGCGCGAAATGGTGTCGTCTCTGGGGGCGCGCTGGCCGCGACGCGCATTGGGCGACGCCTGAGTCTGTCGTGCGTCCGTTTCAGCCCCTGCCCCCGGAAAAATAGGGCCCTAAAAAAACGAAGACCGTCTCCGGTAAGGTATCAAGGGGGGGGAGTCATGATACAAATGGAAGACGGCCTTGCTTGGTCAAACATAGCGTTGCCCACAAAATAAGTCAACCCCTGCGAACAAAAAATCCGCAAGGGCCAACTTCGACTCCCAGATCCTCCGATACCACCGGTTTAATCAACACAATATCTTTGGCATGGAATTTGTCAAGGGTTAAAATACGGGTATTTATTGGGTAGCCAATCTACCCCAAATTGTGCGTGCTCCTTCACATTCTCCCACCCGCTTATGGGACTCTCTCTCACTGTGCGAACCTCTGTGAGCAGCGCGCCGGAAAGATCGACGCGTCTGCCACCGTGCAGCATGCGGAAAATGACCCAATCCAGACCGGTGGGTTGTAATGATCGGCCCTCGCGTGCGATAAGTACTCGTCCTGCTGCGTCCGGCCAAAGCATGCCGACACGAGACGGCAGGCTTTATCACAATTCAGCACATCAGAGGCGGTAATGGCGAAGTCGTATTCCGTAGCGGTAATAGGGGGGGATGGCACAGGTCCTGAGGTGATCCGGGAGGGGAAGAAAGTACTGAACGCGCTCTCATCTCTCTATGGGTTTTCCCTCGAATTTGTGGATTATGACGTTGGGGGAGAGCGTTACCTGAGAACCGGTGAAACGTTGCCCGATTCGGTTATCGCTGATCTGAGGACCGTGGATGCGATCTATTTGGGAGCCATAGGTCATCCCGACGTTGCGCCAGGAATACTGGAGAAAGGGATCCTGCTCCGCCTGCGGTTTGAGCTCGATCAGTACGTCAACTTGCGTCCTGTAAAACTCTACCCGGGGGTTGAGACACCGCTGAGGGATAAGGGTCCCGACGACATAGACTTGCTCATAGTGCGCGAAAATACGGAAGGCTTTTACGTTGGGAGCGGCGGTTTCCTCAAGAAAGGAACTCAGGACGAAATAGCGATTCAGGAATCGATAAATACGCGTAAGGGAGTGGAGCGCCTCCTTAGGTACGCCTTTGAGGCTGCGCGGTCGGGAAACAGAAAGGGCAAGCTGACGCTCTGTGGTAAGACCAATGTTCTCACATACGCCTGGGACTTGTGGGAGAGGACATTTATGGAGCTTGCCCCAGAATATCCTGATGTGACCACGGATTACGCGCACGTAGACGCCATGTGCATGTGGATGATCAAGAATCCTGAATGGTTTGACGTTGTGGCAACGGATAACATGTTCGGGGACATCATCACGGATCTGGGGGCTATGATCCAGGGCGGAATGGGGATAGCGGCAGGCGGAAACATAAATCCTGAAGGAGTGTCCATGTTCGAGCCCATCGGCGGATCCGCGCCGAAGTATACCGGCAAGAACGTGATCAATCCCCTGGCCTGCATCCTTGCGGGATCTCTGCTCATAGGGACTCTAGGGGAAGCACAGGCAGCAGCGGCAGTGGAGAAAGCTGTTGCTGAGGTCATCTCGAAATATCTCGTGAGCCTGGAAGCCGGGAAGATGGGGCGGTCCACTACAGAGGTAGGGGACTTGGTCGCCGCGCGCCTCACGTGATCGCCCTGGAGAGAGTAAATCGTGGGGTATAATTGGGAACGCGCAACGAACCCGGCATCAAATACCAAGGAATACGTTCAGATAATGGAATCGATGCCCAAAGAAAAGGGGGAAGGCTAAGATAAAGCTTCTATGGATGACACTAACAACCCTACCGTACAGTTACTGCCGCTCGGGGGAGTGGGCGAGATAGGTATGAATATGATGGTGGTGGCGTTCGGGAAGGACGCCTTCATCATTGATTCGGGTCTCATGTTCCCCGACGATTCTATGCCGGGGGTCGATCTGGTGATTCCCGATGTGGACGTTATTCTCCGCCGGGGATGGAACATTCATGGGATCGTGCTCACCCACGGTCATGAAGATCACATTGGCGCGCTTCCCTACGTTCTGAGGAAGATTTCTGCTCCGATCTTTGCAACCGGCCTCACGATGGGGCTAACGGAGGCCAAGCTGGAGGAGTTCGATCTCCTCTCCTCCACCTCTCGACACATCGTCTCACCGGGCAATTACCTCGAGCTGGGGCCGTTTCTCATTGACTTTTTTCCCGTATGTCACTCCGTGGCCGATGGGGTAGGGCTGGCCATACGAACCCCTGTGGGCGTGATCCTTCACTCTGGAGATTTCAAGCTGGATCCCACCCCCATAGACGGCAGGCTGTGCGATCTGGACAAGATAGCGTCCTATGCTCGCCAGGGCGTCCTTCTTCTGCTCTCGGACAGCACCAATGTAGAGAGCAAGGGCACCACACTCTCCGAGAGCATGATACGTCCTGCTTTCGAGGGAATCTTCAAAGAAGCTCGGGGTAGGATCCTCGTTGCCACATTTTCCTCGAACATTCACCGAATTCAACAGGTCCTGGATTTGGCCAGCGAGTTCGGCCGCAAGGTGGTGCTCGTGGGGCGATCCATGGTTGGAAACACCAGAATCGCTTCAGAGAGGAAGTACCTGGAGATTCCCCCCGGAATACTGGTGGACATGAAGGACTTGGAGAGCTATCCCGATGAAAAGATGGTGGTGTTGTCCACGGGATCGCAGGGAGAGCCCATGTCAGCGCTGTCCCTTATGGCGTTCGACCGCCATAAGTATCTCAAGGTGAAGCCGGGGGACGTGGTTGTGCTGTCATCGCGGTTCATTCCAGGCAATGAGCGGGCAATAAATCAAATCATCAACGAATTCTGTCGTCGTGGCGCCAAAGTGATGTACGAGAAGGTGTCGGACGTTCATGTGTCGGGACACGCGAGCGAGGAAGAGTTGCGATACCTGATTCGGTTGGTCCGGCCGCGATTTTTCATTCCTGTTCACGGCGAGTACCGGCATCTTGTCAGACATGCCGTCCTGGCTGAGGAAGAAGGGGTTCCCGCGGGAAGGGCACTGGTAATTCAAGACGGCGATCTGGTGGACATCTCCCCGGAGAGTGCTCAGGTATCGGAACGCGTAGAGTTGGGTCGCATATTTGTGCATGGCAAAGGAGTCGGAGACATAGGGTATGAGGTCTTGAGGGAGCGTCGAGTCCTGTCGGAAACCGGGGTGGTTGTCGTCGTGTTTGCGGTAAACAAGAGCTCAGGAGAGCTGGTTTGCGAGCCCCAGCTTCATTCCGTGGGCGTTACATTTCAGGATGTGGAGCCGGAGTTGCTCGAAGGTGCTCGTCGCGTTCTTCACGAGCTTTTGCAGGAGCTCAATCCGCGATCGTCTCTCTCGTGGGAGGAGGCGAAGGAAGAGATCAGGTTGGCGGTGCGACGGCATGTGAATCGCGTTTTGGGAAGGAAGCCGTTAGTGTTGACGATTTTGCAGTATACGTGAGGAAGGAAGACTCTGGCCGAAACGATTTTTCTTGCAATTTGTGAGCGCTTCGATTAGGGGAAGAAGTGAGGAGTGCTTTGTGAGAGAGATGCACTCGTGGGCGCCAAGATTGTGTTTGTCATGTGCAATCCTTTTACCGGCTTACCGGCTTTTTTCTTGACAAGCGCAAAGGAAGCGTGCTAGGGTGGGTCAAATCTGTGGTATAACAGCTCTTGTAGTGGAGTATGCTTCATTTTAAGGAGGGTTTAGGATGAAGAAGTCGTTGTTGTTGCTGGTAGCTCTTGTCACGACGTTGGCGTTCGCCGGAACAGCGTGCGCGTGGTGGGATTGCTATGAGATGCCCCCTGCGCCGAAAGTCGTGTGCAAGGACGAAGTGCTGTGCAAAGGGCAAGCCAAAGGAGCAATCAAGCTGTGTGGTCCTTGTGCTCCGACCATCAAGTATGCCGGCAAGTGGATTACCATGTGCGTGTGCCCCAAGCCGGAAGCGGCCAAGCCCGCAAAGAAAGCCAAGAAAGTCAAAAAGTAAGCAACGCTTGATTTCAACGGCCCACGGAAATCCGACCGCAAGTGCCGTTGTAAACATAGGGATACGAATATGGAAGGCCCCTTCTTCGAAGGGGCCTTACTTGTTTTTGCACGACGGGTTTCGCGGCCGACGCCGAGGCATATGAAGCACGCATTGGGCCTCAAGGGGCCCCACACTGACGATACGCGGTGACGGCTCAAGACTTCCATGGCCTCTCTCCAGATGCAACCGGGCATTCCCGCTCGAGAGATCACGTTCCGTTGGGAACCCACGGTCCTAGGAGCACAAGCTCAGTGAGATTTGAGATACGGAATCGAGTTTCTGGCGAGATTATTCTCGCAGGAGAGGCCGACTCCATCCGCGATTTGATTCGAAAAGGAGTCCGGGGAGCGCACAGGTTGAACAACGCGGAGTTGCCTGGGGCCAATCTGGCGGGCATTCATTTTTCCAGGTGGGATTTGGCAGGCGCGAACCTGGCCGGTGCGAACCTGACAGGCTGCGACCTCTTGGAGGCGGACATGGCGCGCTGCAACTTGACGAGAGCAATCTTGACCGGAGCGAATCTTCGAGGCGCGGACCTGACCGAGGCTAACATAACGGGAGCCGATCTGACCCTAGCGGATCTGGAAGACGCTATTCTGGTGAACGTTGACATGTATCTGGCCAACCTTACTCAGGCCCGGCTTGTAAGAGCTGATTTATCTCAAGCCAATCTTGCCAAGTGCAATCTGACCAAAGCTGATCTGACCGAGGCGGATCTCTTTTGGGCCGATTTGGGGCGAGCGAATCTCACTATGGCTCGACTTTCCAAATCGTCGCTCACCGTGGCGAATCTCTCGAAGGCCAATTTGACCATGGCGGATTTGACAAGAGCCACTTTGGCCGGAGCAGACTTATCGGGGGCCTGCCTTTCTGATGCCGATCTCAGAGGAGCCGATTTAACCGAGGCAAACCTGATGGGGGCTAATCTGGACGGGGCCGAATTAAATAATGTGGACCCGAGCAGAGCCAAACGATGAGGGTCCTACACGCCGGTTTTGCTCTCGACCGTCGCCAATCCGCCTTGTCAGATAAGAAAGAGCAGAGCCGATGAGACAAATCAAGCGCTTCCGCAGAGTACTGAGGGCCTTGGACGGTATGACCGTCTGGGTGCATGAAATCGAGGAAGACGCCTCAGCGGAAGGTTTGTCGAGGCAGCATCTGCAGGACGCTGTTGTCATTCGACTTCTAGACTCGGGTATCAAGGCCCTGGGGATCGGGAATGTACCGGAGCCACCGGGAAATCCTTGGCTAAACATTTTCGTTAACACCACAAAATTGGAGAAGCTTTTCTTCTACTTGGTGACAATCAGATTGGACGAAGTGGTCCGCCTTGAACGCAACCGGGGATTAAAGACGATCGGAACGACGTGGGAAACCTCCTCTCGGGGAGTGGCGCTCGGCGAACAACTGGCGGAAGAGGTAGAGCAGGCAATGGACCGTCTCATTGACTTCTTCGTATACGACTATCAACTGGAGAATCTCCGGTGAGCCGGGATCGTGTTGCGCCCAATTACCGAAGGGGAGGTGACCCTCCCCTTCAGAATCGGGATGTTGAAGAGCTTGCGCTTTTCAGAGGACCGGGCCGCCACCGGCTCGGGGACAACCGTGGAAACCGCCGAAGCCTCCCCCAAAGCCTCCTCCAAAGCCCATGGGGCCGAATTTCTTCTTTTGTTCAGGAGTCAGGAGGCCCCACATCTTGGTGCCGAGCGCGCGTCGCTCGTTGCGCAGCGTGTCCTTGAGCGCCCAGATCTCTTCACGAACCTTTTCTATTGCGGCTTCATCAGGGGTATCTTTTGCCGCCATTTCCAGCATCTGGATGCGTTTCTTCGCTATCTCGGAGCGCACAGACTCAGCCTTCTTGAGAAACTCTGTCCTCAGCGACAACGCCTGCTGTTGCTGTTCCTTGGAGAGATCTTGCCAGATTGCGCCCCCCTGGCCGCCCATGGCTCCTTTGCCAAAACCGGCCCCGCAACCGCCGCCCCACGGGCCCGCGTATGCTACGGTCGCACCCAACAGCATGATCACGGATACGATAGCTAAACTCGATCTCGCGCCTTTCATGAATGGTCTCCTTGCAATTGGAATTTCTGCATCTGCCATTCATTACTCTCCACCCTGTAGAATCTCGCGGATCGATCCTCACTTTTTTCGGGTCGGCCGGATTGTGAGGCTGCAGACCTGCCGTCATGGTATATATGGTCATTACTGGAAACCTGGACGGATCGAGGGTCTATTCGACATAACATAAATGTTTCCTCTATGATAGGGCGATTGCCGAGTACGCAACGATGGAACAGTCAGGTCAATACCGTCCTTACCTCAGTTGGATTGAGTCCCAGCAGAACGCGATGCGTGACATGGTGCATGCATGGGCCGAAATCAACTCCTGGAGCCGAAATCCGGACGGACTGGCGCGCATGGTGGATGCTGTGGAGACTGAATTCACGGCGTTGCGGGGAACCTCCGAACGACTGAATCTCTTGGTTCACAGTCTCCCGGAGACCCTGGAGATCGAGGATGCCCCAAGGCTCGGAGACGCTTTGAGAATTCGCAAGCGTCCCGGCGCGCCCGTGCGGGTCTTCCTTTGCTGCCATATGGACACGGTCTATCCTCCGGATCATCCCTTTCAAGGGGTCTCTCTCATTGATGGCAATACTCTGCGCGGGCCGGGTGTTGCAGATGCCAAGGGCGGCATTGTCGTGATGCTCAAAGCCCTCGAAGCACTCGAGCTATCCCCGTGGGCAGAAAACGTTGGATGGGAAGTTCTGGTGAACCCTGATGAGGAAATTGGCTCGCCGGGTTCTGGCATGCTCTTGAAAGAGGCTGCCACGCGGCACCACGTTGGTCTCGTTTTTGAACCGTGTTTTCCTGACGGAAGTATCGTTGGCCCCCGCAAGGGATCCGGCAACTTCACCGTTATGGCCCGAGGTCGAGCTGCGCACGCAGGCCGAGAGCCTCACCTAGGCAGGAACGCGGTGAGTGGTGTGGCATGGTTCGTCGTTCTCCTCAACGCGTTCGCTGCATCCCAGAAGGGCATCACCGTGAACGTGGGATATATCGAGGGTGGGGGACCGGTGAACGTGGTGCCGGACAAGGCCGAGTGCCGATTTAACGTGCGAGTCAACTCCAGGGAGAATCTCTTGCTCATAGAAGACTATTTTACGCGAGTCATAGCGACTGTCAGTCTGGTCGAGGGGATATCTCTCGAGAAGCACGGATTCTTCCAGCGTCAGCCCAAGCCTCTCGATTCGTCATGGCAGTGGCTCCTAGAAGCAGTTGTCGAGTGCGGAAGCGCGTTGGGGCTCGATCTGCAGTGGAGAGAAAGCGGAGGAGCATGCGATGGAAACAACCTCAACGCCGAGGGTTTGCCCACCGTAGACTCTCTCGGGGTGCGTGGGGGTGACCTCCATAGCCCCAGTGAGTATGTGCTGCTGCACAGTTTGGCGGAGCGCGCCAAGCTTGCAGCTCTTTTCCTCATGAAACTAGCCTCAGGAGAAATTGTCGTTCCTCCCGCGCGAACCTCGTGATGAAATAATGCAGGTCGATCCCCGCGCTCGCTGTTTGCGTATCGGAGCTGGGGCTGGTATTAGTGACTGGGGGTGTTCTGGCAAGGATGCCCCCTGAGACCGATCTGCTTGCGGAGCTCACCGGTGGCGCTGGTTCCCTGTCGAGAGTGTGGAAAAGACGTCAGTAAGTGGGCATGGATGTGCCCCCGCTGCGGGGCCCCGGTTCCGGCAAGGCCCACGTGGAAAGGCTATTGGGGGATCAACTGGCGATCACGCGCGACGGTATTTGGATTACCCCTGATTCACGTTGCCATCGGGTTCACCGCTCATCGGCGGCCCCTGGTCGCTAAGGGAATCATTGCTATAGGTCAGTTCGCAGTCGGCGTGATCACCGTTGCCCAGTTCGGGATTGGTGCCGTGTTCGGTCTCGGGCAGTTTGTCCTGGGTCTGGTCGTGCTGGCCCAAGTTGCCGTAGCAGGGTTGATCGGAATCGGTCAACTTGCCACCGGGATCATCACTGTGGGCCAGATTGTCATGGGTGTGTACGGGCTATGCCAGACAGGAGTCGCCAAATATATGTGGAGTCCGACTCGCCAGGACATGGAAGCCGTGGCGCTCTTCTACACGATCTACGAGCGCGTCTGTCAATTGTTCTGATTCAGGACACGAAAAGCCCCTTGCCACAAGAAATGCGTGACGGTATAGCGCCAAATATAGCTTACAAACTGTGTTCCGTTTACGAAGCGTCGACCGACGCGCAGCATTAGAACCCTCAAGCCCTTCCGGGTGGGCAGAATCCCCCGGAGAACCAACCTTGGTTGTTGTATTGATACGGGCTCGCGTAATAAGACGATCCAGTTGATTGCGTCTGCTGCGGGGAATAGGATCCGTAGTAGGGCTGCGGTGGAAAAGAATTGCTATACGGCTGGCTGACCTGTTGTGGCACGGGGGCCGGCCGGCGGTACGTCGTAGGGTTTCGCGACTGTAATTGTGGGGCACGGCGGTCCTGGCTCGCCGCAACGTGCTGCCGAGATGGCTTCGGAGAGACGGCCGTTCTCCGCACACCTCGCCCGGGATCCGCCATCACTTGTCCCTGGGGTACGGTTTGCTCATACTGCGGATACCCTTGGGCTGGGGAGGCTGAGGCGTATTGGCCATAGGGATTCACCGGGGACTGCGGGTACTGTTGGTTGGCTCCAGGGCCATGATAGGTCACCTGGTATTGATACCCGTTGTTCGCGTTGTACTGAGAATAGTAGCCCTGAGCCTGGACATCTTCAGGGTAGCCTGAGACGTATGACAATATGTCGCCAAGTATGCCTGCTGGAGCTTCAGTAGCCGCGGCGGCCGTGACGACGAGAAGAGCTGCTGCGAAGAGAGTGCGAGTGATAGGCAAGATTCATCCTCCTTAGAAATTGGCGTGCCCCACACATTATGCATGCATACTAATATATGAAGAAATAGATATCGTCAAGCCCTTTTTCAGTTCCGCCGTGAATCGGGGGACATAATGCTAATCTTCTAAACGTGGAAGATGGTCCCATGAAGAAGCTTCGACAGGCAAAGGGGACGGGGCGACCCGCGGGCGAGGGATCCTTTGTAACGACCGTTGAGGGGCCTGCCGACCGGGACCTGAGCAAGGGAAAACCACGGAGGCCTCGAAAGCTCCCAGTGTGAAAAACAGTGTTGTGTCCCCAGAATTCACCCAGAATTCACAGAATTCTGTCCAAAACCGATACCGGCACCTGAAAGATAAGGTGCCTGCGGAGAATCCGCACCTTCTCCTCGCTCGTGAAATTCCTACTTCGCCTCCTCATGCCGTGTGCTGCGTCTGCTCGTGAGACTATCTTAACGGAAGCTTTGTCCCTTTCCAACTGAGGCGGAACAGACACTCGACCGCTCGGATGGACGCCATAACTCTAATTCCTTCACGGATGTGGAGTTATTGCTATGATCGTAATCTCGTCCTTCTTAGGACCGTAACACCAGAAAAGTCGGTAAGCACCGGGAGAACTCTGCTGAATATACGCCTCGAACACTTTCCCTCCGGGCGTATGAGGATGTTCCTTAGAATGGAATTCGTGGGTACTCAACCCGGGGTGCCGCGGGTTCTCCTTCAGGAAATCGACGCACTTCTTTACTTGCTTGAAAAGACCTTCGGCTTGAGAGGCTTTCGGCTTCCTCTTCCTTTGTCTTGCTTCTAACGAGGAAATGGCGTCGGCTTTCAGCCGGTCGTAGGTCTCCCGTGCCTTTTGGGTCCAAACAAGGGTAAATCCCATTCTAATCCTCAAGCTGATCTACTAGGGCTTGGTCAGCATCGAGATCAGGAGGAGATGCGCTGAAGACTCCTGCTTTGGCTTGCTCCAAACCGATCTCAAGCAGAGCCTTTGCTTCAGGATTCTTATAGAGCCAAAGTTCCCTTTCCGGTATGACGGCGGCGAGCTCCAGCTTGAACTCCGTTTCTCCGATCTTTTCAAAAAAGAATGTCCTGTTGGCGAACTCTTTGCCGAGATTGATTCGACCTCGTGAATCTACTTTCCTCGTTTCCATGATGGTGTTCCTCCTCGAATAAGGTACCACCAGAGCCTATTCATGTCAAATGGGAAAATGGGATGAACCCATTTAGTAAGACATTTCTGGACCGGCATGTCCTCCCCTTTGGTGAAATCTGACTCATGCCCGGATAGAGGGCTTCCGATGAACGAACAAGACCTTTCTCGGAGAATTTTCAGTTTGGGACCCAGCCGAATGTTTGTCAGCCGTCTCCCCCAACTCATTTATTGGACGCAAAACAGTGTCAAGATAGATTCTTATACCAGCATCCCAACTCCGAACCGACAAGCCGTGGCTTGTCCTCCTGCAGATAGTGGAGCCCTCGTCCGATGTCTACTGTCTTCAAATGTTTCAGGTTTTGCTTGCACCATTCCAACACCGGCGCCGTGATAAGCATCCCCGGATTGCCGTAGAATAAGAGCTTCGGCAGGTCTGTCTGCTGGAGTCACTGATTGTAGGCTTCAACAACAGCTACAACGTCAGCGGGTTTTCCTTCGATGGGGAGCTCATTGGGCCACCGCCAGATAGGTTTACGGGTATTCGATCCTACGCGACCTGAAAGAGGCAAGGCCGTCGTCATGTAGATGAAAAAGCCTTTTTGTCGTGGAAGTACAGAGCACAATAGGGCCCACAAATTATGTTCCGTTTACGAAGCCTCGATCGACGCGCAGCATTAGAAGCCTCAAGACCTGCCGGGTGGCTGTCCATGGCCGTCCGGGGGTGCGGAACATGGGATCTAATGTAAGGTGATCGCCTTCTCAGGACACATTTCCTGGCAGCAGAAGCATGTGATGCAGGTACTTTCCTCGACTTCGGGGAGGTCGTCGTTCATGGTCAGGGCAGAAACCGGGCAGTGATCGACGCACGTTCCGCATCCCGTACAGCTATCGGGATCGGCTTTGGGTCGCAAACGAATGCGACTGGTGATCGCAGCCTGCAATCCCTCGTTGTTCAGGATAGCTTCCCCTCCCAAAGGCGGGAGCCGGAAATCAGGGAGGCGTCTCAGCTCTCCCAGGAGCTCGACACGCTCCAGATCGTGATGCCCCAAGCCCATCTCCTGGGCCTTCTGAAGGAATCGGAGACGTGCAGGGTCGCAACCCATCATAGTGGCGATTACCGTGTCGAGCGCGACAGCATTATCTGAAGCCAGTATAAGCCCGATGTCACGCAGGTCGGGAGAGGCCGGACCGTTGCCTTCCATTCCGACCACAGCGTCGACGAGGATCAGATCGGGCACGCGGATGCGAAACACCTCCACAATAGCTTCATGGAAACGCGCGGGACTGCCGGCCGCCTTGTGTAAGGCCGCTTTTTGCGCACCAGGCAGGAAGCCGTAGCTGTTCTTTATCGCTCCGGTCACAACGGTAAGCCCGTGGGTCTTGAATTTGGGGAGGCTTATGAGGACATCTGTTTCCAGCACGACGCGGGAAACACTGACAGTAGGCAACAGGTCGGGATTGAACGGTACTCCGACGGAATCGGTCCCGATGTTCTGATAATAGCCCTTTGCCGCATCCATGAGCCCAGTTTGCCTGAAGCTTGCTTCATTTGCCCCGTAGCTAAAAATGCCGGGATTGTCGCCGACCACAATGGATGCGGGCTCCATGGATTCCACTTTCTCGACCACCGCGCGCAGTACCCTCGGGTTCGTGACGATACCCTCCCGGGCCTCGGACGCGCGCAACACGTTGGGTTTTATTAGTACCCTCTTCCCGCGAAACTCGAGGGGAAAGAGCTCGAAGGCTCTATCTACAGCCGGACGCACATCTTCGTACGTAGCCGGGTGAATCATGACTTTCGACATGATTCCCTCCTTTGGAGATAGTGGAGTGCGACCGGTGCTTTCACGCGATCGTCTATGGCCCAGTTTGCGAATGGGGCTCGGACCTGTTTTCCATGCCCTCCGCTGTAGCATGCTCGACTGCGGCATCGCGGATCTTGACCAATTCCTCCGCAGCAGCCAAGGGGTCTGCTGCTTTGAACACCGCAGAACCCACGATTGCTGCCGACGAAGGCCCCACAATCTCTGCCCATTGCCGAAACTGCTCTTCGACTCCTCTCCCCTGACGATCCTGACGACCGAAGCCGGGGCACCAGAGGGGACGCCGGGTAATCGACCGGTAGCGCTGCAGATCGTGGGGTCTCGTTGCCGGACCGATGTATCCGTCCACGTTCAACGCCTCTCCGAGCAAGAGAATCCCTTCGGTCACATCCGAGCACGGCAAGTCAGGAAATTTCAGCTTTAGACCGGCCTTCTCGCATGCATAGATCAGATCCGTCCTTTCCATTGGCCGAGAAAAGAACAGCCTGGCGCCGGCGTGACTCATGAGGGGCAGAAGCAGAACGCCAATCCCGGCATCCTGTCCAGCTCCAACCGCCTCGGCCACGGAAACGGGACCGGGAAATCCATGGACCGTCACGTGGGTAGCTCCGGAATTCGCCAGTTTCCCTATTATCTTGGCGTTGGTTCCCTGCCATCCCTCCTGACTCGAAAAACCGATGTCCGCGACCTTGAGGTCGACCAACAGAGGCTTGCTTCCTATCTCATCGCGGATTCTCCCCAGAACGTCGATGGTTGATTCCAGCATAGTGGAAACGGCCACCTTGATTCCATCGAGAACGGGGCCCACGACTTTTACCATGGATAGGACCTCCCTCGGGGTGGGGAGATCCGCGGCGAGCACGAGTGCGTAATCCTTCATTCGTTGTTCCTCAAGTCGTAGCGGTTGGCCACGTATCAGCGGAAGTCAAAGGGTCAGTTCGCTTCCGCTGCGTCACCGTGGTGATCTTCCTGATCCATGTCCAGCTTGACGAGCCGGTATCGGAGGGATCTTAACGTTATTCCAAGCAGTTGGGCCGCTCTGCCTCTATTGCCTTCCGCCAAATCAAGTGCCCTGATGATGAGCTTCCTTTCCATAGACTCGAGCGCTTCGTTGAGATCGATACCTTCAGGAGGGATATCGATCTCGTATGCAGGGATTGAGCGGCGGCACACTTCGATCAATTTTGGGGGCAGATTCTCGGCGGTAAGCTGATCCGATTGCTCCAGGGTAACACACCGTTCAACGATGTTTTCCAGTTCTCGCACGTTTCCCGGGTAGTGGTAATTGCACAATACCTGCGCGGCAAGAGAGGACACCCGTACGATCCGTTTGCCCTGCTCGGAAGCAAACTTTCTCATGAAGTGGTCTACCAGCAGTGGAATGTCTTCTTCTCGCTCCCGTAGAGGGGGAACTCGAATCCGGATCACGTTGAGGCGATAGTAGAGGTCTTCCCTGAAGTTCCCCAATTCCATTTCTCTTTCCAGGTGCTTGTTTGTGGCCGCAATGATCCTCACGTCGATTGTTTTCTGATCGGTATCTCCCACTCTTCGCAATTCCCTCTCCTGCAGGAAACGCAGGAGCTTGGCCTGTGTGGCAACAGGTATCTCCCCCACCTCGTCGAGAAACACAGTTCCCATATGTGCAGTTTCCAGAAGCCCGCGTTTGTCAGTCACGGCACCGGTAAAAGATCCTTTCATATGCCCGAAGAGCTCGGATTCCAGCAAGCTTTCGGGAATAGCGGAACAGTTCACAGCGACAAACGGGTAGCTCTTTCTGGGCGAATTGGCATGTATGGCTTTGGCGATGAGCTCCTTACCCGTTCCCGATTCTCCTATGATCAAAACGTTGGCCCTTGATGGAGCAATGCGATATATCAGCGTGAAGATCTCTTCCATGGCAGGGGACACGCCGATGATCTCGCCGAAGCGCCTCCCGCTGTCAACACACCGCCTCAAGTCCGTATTTTCTTTGCGTAGTCTCCGCATCTCGAGCGCATTACGGATGATGATACGCAGATCGTCTATCTCAAAGGGCTTGGAGACATAATCATACGCGCCTTCTTTCACCGCGCGCAGAGCATCATCTGCCGATGCGTACGCTGTTATGGCGATAACCGGCACAGAAGGATCGATCGAGTGAATCTGCCGGAGCAAATCAAGGCCGCTCATGCCCGGCATTTTCACGTCCGTCAGAACCAGGTCCGGCTCATGTTGACGATAAAGCTTGATCGCTTCTTCGCCCGTCGCGGCAGTTCGCACCTCATAACCGTCGTGAGAGAGCATTATCTCAAGAAATTCACGTATGCTTGGCTCATCATCCACTATCAAAAGACACTCGGCCATTATTCAGCTCCGTGATTTGTGGGTTCATGTCCGGCTTGGCCAGGGGTAGCTTGACAACGAATACGCTTCCGGACCCGGTTGCACTGTCCACGTCAACGGTCCCGTGATGGGCCTTCACGACGCTGAGGACGAATGACAAGCCTAGCCCTGTACCCCGCTCTTTGGTCGTTGTGAACGGATCAAAAATCCGATCACTGATTTCGGGAGGTATGCCGCAGCCCCAGTCCTGAACCCTTAGGATCGCACACCCTTCATCTGCGTCGCATTCCAACACCACCTGGATCGTTCCACCCTCTTCCGTGGCGTCAGCGGCGTTTGAAAGGAGATTCCAGAAGGCTCGTTTGAGCTGAGTCGGCTCCCCTTCCACTTCCACCCCCTTGTTGATGAGTGCCTCGACAGCGAGCTTTCGCGTCGAACGCAGCGCGGACGAAAAGTGGGCAACCGTTTGCTCAGCCAACGCACTGAGCGAAAACCGTTCCCTCTTAGGCTTGCGGTTGGATACTGTCACCAGGAAGTCTGTCAGCAATCCATTCAGACGATCGGATTCCCGCAGAACTATCTCGAGCAACCGCTGTTGATCTCCCGATCCGTACGACAGTTTGCCAAGGAGCTCCGTGGCTCCTCTGATCGATGCAAGCGGATTGCGTATCTCATGTGCCATTCCCGCAGCAATACGCATAAAAGCGGCTTGACGCTCGCTCTGTCTCACCCGCTCCTCCATCTTTCGCCACTCGGTTACATCCTCAAATACCACTAGCCTGCCGTGAGGAACGCCGTCAGCATCTTTGAGGTCCGACACCGATAACTCCATATGTACTTGCCTTCCTCCAACTTCCTTCACGGTCCGGTAAATCTCTTGCCGTACGCCGGATCTGGCAATACTTTCGGAGACGACTGGGAAGATAGTGCGCAGCGGAAAACTGATCAGGTCGGAAAGCACTGTTCCCAGCAGCGCAGAGCCTCGCGAATTAACAAACGTGATCCTGTCCTCAGCGTCAGTGGTTATGATTCCACTGGGAATGGAGCGCACGATGTTCGTATACAACTGGGAAAGCTTCTGGTAGTCGAGCTCTCTTCGATTTAGCGATGTCCGGACGGTTTGGAGTTGCTCGGCAGCGGAGCTGGCGATTATTGCAACGATAAAGAAGATCGTAACATGAACGAGAAGGATCCACAGGAGGTAGCCCCAGTTCTGACTTCCCCAGGGGCTTTCCCAAGGCCACGCGCTCGGTGGAAGAACCCCGTGAAAGAGGGAGGTGGCCAGGAGTGCGAAGATCACCGAGCACATCGACGCTATGATCAACGCGCCTCGTCGCAAATGGAGAATCCCTGATGCAACGATGGGGAAAATGTACAGGAGGGTAAAGGCGCTGGAAGCTCCCCCCGTGAAGTAGATCAAGACCGTGGCATACCCGACGTCTATGATCACTTGGCAGAAGGAGAAGATCTCCAGGTGCGGGATTGCCGGCAAACTCAGCGCGTAGATGAGGCTCAGGACAAAGATTGTGCCAACGAGGACGTAGAGCGGAACTACTGCATCAACGAAGAGGGAGTGACTTTCCTGAAGCTGAAAGAAAAGGGTCGCACCCAGGAGAAACGTGGTTACGACCAAACGAAGCAATATCAGCCATTCTACCCGTTTCCTGTAATCGGGTACCTGCCCGAGTTTGGGCGGGAGGATCAATTCAATAGCGCGCGAGAAAAGCTTCAATCACGAGCCCTCCCATTCGAGAGGCAATTCCATCCTCAGGGACCCGTAAGCTCTCGGCTGGATAAGGTTCCCCTCCAAGCCCGTGCGTGCAAGTCGGTCCTCATATGAGTTGGAGCCTGACTTTCCGGCCCATCGGTGACATGGTGCCGGCGAGCCACACGAATCAGCTCCAAGTCACGGGCTTCCCGTGGGCATCCCTGACAATCTCAGTCACGAGGGCCACCCGACGCGGGCACTTATACCGAGACAGATACTCCCTGCAAAAGCGGATGATGTCACGCTCTTCCGGTTTCGTTCCCGGTTCGGGAACGACAAGGGCTTCGATTACCTGCCCCCTCATCAGATCGTCTACGCCTACAAGGGCCACGTCGGAAACCTGGGGATGGCGGATCAGAATCTCTTCCACTTCCTGGCAATAGACATTGAAGCCTGATGTTATGATAAGGTCCTTTTTCAACCCGGTTAGCGTAATATAGCCATCCTCGTCCAGGAATCCTAGGTCGCCCGTGTAGAGCCACCCGTTTCGTATCACCGTCTTCGTTTCATTGGGTTTATCAAAGTATCCGAGCATTACGTTGGGACCGCGAACGACGACTTCACCCTCCGTTCCAACTGGCAAAGCATTTCCGTCGTCGTCATGGATCTCTACCGTGACATCCGGGATCGGTGGCCCGACGGTGCGGGGCTTGTTCGGAACGTTGATGTTGTTCCACGATACCACAGGGGACGCTTCGGTGAGCCCGTATCCATGGAACACATCGATCCCGTACCGGGCACAGAATTTCTCGTAGATCTCGTAAGAGAGAGGCGCCCCCCCGCTGATCGCTATTTCCAAGCTGGACAAGTCAAGAGCCTTGCACGCGGGATGGTAGAGCAGCCCGTAATATACCATGGGCACGAGGCCCGTATAGGTGATTCTCGCCTTCTGGAGCCACGGTATCAGGGCAGGAAAATCGACTCGCTCCACGAGATAGACCGTTCCACCAGCCTTCAAGGTGCCAAGCAAATTTACCGCTGCGCCGAACGCGTGGAACAGGGGTATGAGAGCCAGACCGTGGGTCTCGGGGCCCCGGCCGCAGACGTCCCTCAGCAAGTTAGAATTCGTATCGAGATTGTTGTGACTCAAGGTGGCCCCCAGGGCTTTCCCCAAAAGCCCGGCGGTAAAGATGATTACCGCAGGGTCGTGGGGATCCATGTCCGCGGCCTTAAAAGAGTCGGAAAAATCTCGCTCGACCTCTTCGAAAGGAACGGCTCCATAAACAGGCTCCGTGCTCACCACGACCTTCAACGACCCGAGAGCGTTGCTCAATTCGGCAACTTTCGGCATCTGGTCCGCACGGCATACAATCGCCGACGGTTTGCAGTCCGCCACGTAGTTACCCAGCTCGTACACTGTGGAAACTGGATTCAGTGTGACGGCTATAGCGCCGATCCGCATCGCTGCGAAGTACGAGGCAACGAGCTCCGGCCGGTTCCCCAAAAGGGTCAAGACCCGGTCTCCCTTCTTGACGCCGGCTTTTGCAAATGCGTTGGAAAGCTTGTTAATCGTACCGAGCAGTTGGGCGTAGGAAATCACCCGGTCCTCGTACACAAGAGCAGGGTGGTCCGGCTGGTCGTCCGCGAATCGGTCGACTATCTCACTGAGATTCATGCTCACTCCCGCGGGTAAAATTGGTGGAATGAACCCAACTTACCACGGCTGTAACGCCAAATCAATTAGCGAAAAGCCTGAAATGCACGATCGCGTTGCGTCACGGTGCGAGAGTGGCTTTGCTCGACAGCAGGTATGGCGAAGTCTTTGAGAGACCTCCTGCAAGCCCCCGGAGATACTGCCTCAGAATCTCTTGGCTGCGAAGAAGAACAGCGAGACAACCCCTGCGCAAATCAAGAACCAAACAGCGATGAACAGATAGAGATCTCGGAACATGGGGTCATGTCCATCGCGTCCGCGATCGCTGTCTCCTGATAAGAGTCGAAGGATGAAGCTCATCGTGACCTCCGGGCTCTCGGCCTGGTAAGCCCCAGACCTACATGAGCTCACATCGGCAGGATTTTCTTAGACGCCCCTTTGTCTGCGGAGCTCCCTGCCGGCTTCCACTAAAGCCTCGTGCTGATAGTGGCGTTTCAGTCTCTTGGCTCGATCGATCTTCTCGGAAAGCTCTGCGACATCACAAGGCTTCGTCACATAATCGAACGCTCCGATCTTCATCCCCTCCACGGCCGAGCCTATCGATCCGTGACCGGTTAGAATAATGACGGATATGAGAGGGTTCAGTTTCCTGATCTCATCGAGGGTCGCCAGACCGTCCATGCCGGGCATCTTGAGGTCCAGCACAACAACATCCACTGTTGGATCGTGCTTAAGCTTCCGGAGCGCTTCTTCACCCGTCAATGCGGTGATAACCTCCAGCCCTCTCCTCGCTAAACGTTTTTCCATAGTCGTGATGAAGGCCTCTTCATCGTCAACAAGTAACACGCGTGTCTTTAACATTTTCATATCTCCTTGGCTCTCGGAATGGGAAAAAGTAAGAGTTGCCGCGTCTCGGGAACTGGTGGCCGAACGGCAACAGAGGAACAGGACCGCCAGTCCCGCTATAGCCGACAGTGAGGATCCAAGCAGGATGCCGATTCTCGCATTGTCGAGGGATTCAATGCTTGAGAATGAGAGATCCGAAATGAACAGCGACATCGTGAAGCCTATGCCGCACAGCAGCGAACCTCCGTATATATGTTTCCAACCGATCCCCACAGGGAGACGTGCCAAGCCGCTCTTAATGCACAGCCACGCACTGCCGAGAATTCCGACCTGTTTCCCCACGAACAAACCAAGCAAAATTCCCAGCGTTTCTCTACTCGACAGGGCTGTCTCCAAGGAACCTGCACCTAGATGTACCCCGGAATTTGCCAGCGCAAACACCGGCATGACCCCAAAGAACACCCATGGATGGAGGGAATGCTCTATTCTTTGGAGAGGAGGCTCGACGTTTCGGCACATGCTCCTGAGAGATTGGATTACATCCTGGTTATTGTTGCTCAGGTGTATCGTGTAATCGCGTTCACCCTGAGCCCTGAATCGCTGTAACAGCTTTGCAGCCACGTCCACGAATCTGTGCGTGTTTACGCGTGAACGGGCAGGAATAGTGAGAGCTGCCACGATTCCGGCTATCGTAGCGTGGACGCCCAACAGGTACACGAATAACCACAGAAAGCATCCGAGAACGAGGTAAGGAAGAGGACGGCGAAAGCCGAGAATATTGATGAGAACGAGCCCCAATACTACCCCTAGTGCCGGATAGAGATATTCAAGGTGCAGAGCGTCAGTGTAAAAAGTCGCAATAACGATCACCGCGCCGAGGTCATCGAAGATCGCCAGGCTCACCAAGAAAACCGGTAGAAACGACGGTACTCTCGAGCCGATGAGCGCCAGAGCGCCCAACACGAATGCGATGTCAGTAGCCATGGGAATGGCCCAACCGCGAACCGTGGGCAAGTCTTGATTGAGAAAGAAGTAGATTGTCGCGGGGAGTACCATCCCGCCAACGGCGCCTGCGGCCGGTAACACGACCTGTCTGAACGAAGAGAGCTCTCCCACGAGGACCTCTCTCTTGATCTCAAGCCCCACTGCAAAGAAGAAGAATGTCATGAGGCCTTCGTTGATCCAAAAGTGCAACGGTCGGTCCAGCGCGAATCCGTTCAATCCCATGGACAAGAACGAATGGAACAACTTCTCGTACAGGTGAGATACTGAAGAGTTAGCCCAAGTCAGGGCAAGAGCTGCGCAAAGGAGCATCACTATCCCACCGGAAGCCTGAATCGCGGCAAAGCGCTCGAAAGGCTTCCGTAATATGGTCCCCAGAGTCTCACCTCGAAGAAAGAGCTCCCTTCCTAGAACCATGTCCCTCATATCTTTACTAACCTCAATTCCTTGTACGTGGACACGCAAGTAGTCCACGAAAAGATTAGAGCACGAGTCGTGCCAAAAGCATCCTCGGGAGCTCAAAAGATAATATGAAAGTATTTCAATTAGATATGGCGGCGTTTTTTAGTGAGCTATACGTGGGGAAGGTGTCGCTCGAGGGAGGAAAATCGCGATCATCGGACATTATTCCCGTGATGAGCAGGGAAGAAGGTACAGGTGTCAGATGATCGCGACTAAGACCTGAATCGCGTCAGCTTGGCGCGCTTAAAACCAAACTTCCGTGCATAACGGTGCATCGAATCACGTGATATTCCTAGAAGCCGAGCCGCCTCCTTCTGATTTCCTCCTGTGCGTCTCAGAGCCTCTAAGCACAGCTCTTCGGTGACCCGCTCATTGATCTCTCGGAGACTCTGCTCCTCAGGGAACCTGACCTGAAACGCCCAGTCCTTGGATGGCTTATCGGCAAAAGAGAGCCAGACGCGAAAGGGGCCTTTTCCTGACAGCATTATCGATCGCTCCAAAACATTCCGGAGCTCTCTGACGTTCCCCGGCCAGTGATATCTCTTCAGCGCGGCCATGTCAGCCGCATCGAAGAGTGGTATCGAGGGTAGCTGCATTTCCAGTGCCAGCTTGGCCACAATGTCTTTGGCGATCATTGGGATATCCTCTGACCTCTCCCGAAGCGGAGGAACCCGGATGGGAAAGACCCCCAGCCTGTAGTAAAGCGGCTCCAGGAATCGGCTTTCTTGAACCTCCTTTGCCAGGTCTCTGTGGGTGGCTGCTATGATCCGCGCATCGATGTGTATGCTCTTTTCGCCTCCCACTCGCAGGAAAGACTTGGTGTCCAGAAATGTGAGCAATTTTGCTTGCAACGCGAGCGAGAGCTCACCAATTTCGTTCAAGAGAATCGTACCTCCCTCGGCCAGCTCAAGCAGCCCTCGCTTTTTTCTGTGTGCCCCGGTAAATGCCCCGGACTCGTGCCCGAAAAGCTCTGATTCGGCGAGCTCAGGGGCGATCGCGGCACAGTTTATCGCGAAGAATGGGCCATCCGCTCTCCTCGATCGATCGTGTATCAACCGTGCCAGAAAATCCTTCCCGCTACCGCTCTCGCCCTGAAGGAGAATTATGCTGTCGGTGGTGGCTGCAAAGGAGGCCTTGCTGAGGGTTTCTCGCATAGCCCCGGATGGGTAATGCTCGACTGCAATCGAAGACTGTCCCACCAGCTTGCTTCGCTCGGTTATGTCGCGACTGATGCCACAAATGCCGATAACTTCACCGTCATGGCTTCTCAGAGGCACTCTGATGTCGTGGAATGTCAGGTTCACGCCCTGGACGGGTCTCGTATGCTCCTCCTCGATGGCTTCCCCCATCAAGGCTCTGAGATCCGATTCCCGGATATGCTTACCTGCTTCCACTCCGAAGAAGTCCTCTGACGTGCGGCCGACTATTTCGGAAGCCTTGCGACCAAGCAGCGCTTCCATCGCGGGGTTCACATAGGCAAATCTCCGAGAGGTATCCTTGATAAAGATGCAGTCCGGAAGGCTCTCCACGACGGTCCGGAATCGCTCCTCGCTTCTGCGGAGGGCCTCTTCGGCCTGTTTCCGTTTCGTCTCGTCACTGTATACAGTAACGATTTCCCCGGTGGGAAGCTTGTATACGAAGTAGTCTCTCCATCCTTCCAGCCTCTTATCCTTGTACTTCGTTACCGGATGGTCGATCGGAGTGCCTGTCTTGACAACCTCCCGAAAGACCTCCAGGAGCCCAAATTCTTCGATTCGGGGAAAGACTTGCGATATGCTCTTGCCACGAACTTCGCTCCTCTTGATCTTGTCTATTCTCTCGGCAGCCTTGTTCAGATCGACCAGGATGAAGTCTTTCCCGCCTTCCGCGGGTCGATAGATGACTACGCCGTTGAGCATGTAATCGAGAAGAGCTTTGTACCGCGTTCTGGTCTGCCGGAACTCCTTCTCTAGTCTTTTCATGCGCTTGAGCTGGGATTCACACTCCGAGATTTTCGCCAGAAGCTCTTCGACTTGTTTCGATGCCACGTATGGTGCCCTCCCTTGGAGTCACATTGGGAACGCCCTCGTTTGACCACTCGGCAGAAATCATAACAGAACTTCCGAGACCTTGGCATCCCATTCGCGGTTCCCCCGCCGGTTCGAGGGGATGCGACGTCTAACCCATCCGTGGGATGCCGGCTGTCCCCATCCCAGGATCATCAGCCGATAGATTCGGATTGTAGGGGCTACCGGCGGTCGCCCTCTGGGGTGCAGGTAAGAGGAGCCGAACTGTACGAATCACCACCGTGCCTGGATAAGAATTCGGTAAAACGGGCGTCTGGCTCTCTGGTATGGGTAGAACGGGCGTCTCGCCCGTTTATTCTTAAGGATGACGGGCAAGATGAAAATGTCTCAAAACTCGGGACACACCAAACATCGTAGCACGATTGGGCGTCGATGCGTAGAAAGGCACCCTCACCCCAACCCTCTCCCAGAGGCAGAGGGCTTTGTCATTCCGGGCGGTTGCAAGTCACCTCTCCCTTCGGGAGCATAGGCGTTAAGTTAGAAGTGGAACGGCCAATTGTTCGTCATTCCGGCGAAAGCCGGAATCCAGTCCTTCCAATATGTTATGGACCCCGGCTT
>Ga0067045_1029036_pt1 | contig 24571 bp, 18 predicted proteins | sample TerdegcTABiofilm_FD_59184 | JGI IMG/M metagenome (GOLD analysis project Ga0067045, IMG submission 59184) | Combined Assembly of (Gp0054472, Gp0054536) Wastewater bioreactor microbial communities from Singapore -Terephthalate degrading... | reverse complement strand
CTTGCATCTCCTGATGCGTACGAAACGAGCATTTCTATTGCTTCCTCTTTTATAGTTAGTTTAAGTTTTCCTAAGCCCTTAATTTCATCATCAAGAGCTCTCTTTATGATTTCTATAATATGCTCCCTTTCAAGCGGCTTCAAGGTGAGCACCTTGACTCTCGAGAGGAGTGCACTATTCAGCTCGAATGATGGGTTTTCAGTTGTCGCGCCAATTAGAATTATATTTCCTCTCTCTACATATGGGAGGAACGCATCCTGCTGAAGCTTGTTAAATCTATGGATTTCATCTATAAAGAGAATTACCTTCTTTTTGCTTTTTTCAATCTCCTTAAGCAACTTTTTTATTTCTTGAATCCCAGAAGTTACAGCACTAAATTTTACAAAAGGATAATTTGTATATTTGGCTATTAGGTATGCAATTGTCGTTTTTCCGCTTCCCGGTGGACCCCAGAAAACAATTGAGGGCAAATCTCTCCTTTCCAGATAAGCTCTTAAGATTTTCCCATTACCAAGAATATGCTCCTGCCCAAGTACTGCATCTATATTTTCTGGTCTCATTCGATCAGCTAAAGGAGCGATTAACTCCTCATTAAGATTTTTAAATTTAGAAAAAAGTGATTCCTCCAAGAACTATTCCTCTCTTAAATCTGTATTCTTCTTATGGAGCGCTCTTCCTCTCTCTTCTCTCTCCTCTCAAGACAATTTGAAATATCTTTCAGTTCTTTCTCAATATTAACTATAGCCTTAAGAGCTCTAATAAGCCAATAAATAATAACAGCACATATTATTCCCAAGATTAAATATCCAGTAATAACAAGATAATAATAGTATGCATTCATTTTTTTATTTCCTTTCAAAATATGTTAGACTATATTTTAACATTAATATTGACATTTTAAGAGTATAGTATAATATTTTTAAAAGTGTTTTTAGGGAATTAAAAATTCCCCGGTAGCTCAATGGTAGAGCGGCTGGCTGTTAACCAGTAGGTTGGGGGTTCGAGCCCCTCCCGGGGAGCCAATCTGAGCGATTTTTCAATCTGGCTCCACTCTCAAAATCACTGCGAACCGTCCCTATAATTTTGCCAAATTTAATCCACCAATCAAAGATAAGGAACTTAAAGAAATGACATTACACTCACAGGCTTGGACACAACTTGTGTCCTCGCACTGCTCCCTTTACCCCGTTAGATACGAAGTTATCTCACGGGGTGAATATCTTGCCACACTTTCCACCTTCGCTAATGCTTCGGCGGACGAGTCAACGTGGCAGCTTCACTCTGTCAATTCCATCGGCAGAGTTTGTTTATATATTTTCACTCACCATCCTATGAGTTATTTTATCAAGATTTCTCTTGACAACCATTACAACCATTATATTCTTTTGTATAATTTAGCTAAATATTATAAAAAATTATTTTTTAAGAAGAGGATTTCTCTTATGGAAGAAAAAGAAATAATGACTGTTAAACAGGTCGCTGAATATCTCCAGATGGACGAACACACTATCTATAAACTTGCCCGCACAGGACTTATCCCTTCCCTAAAAATCGCTGGTCAGTGGCGGTTTAAAAAAGATGTCATAGATAAATGGATAAGTGAGGAATCATTAGAAAGGTTAACAGAGAATATAAAGTCTTCCTCAAGGAGAAAAGGCAAGGGAAAATAATTTATGGGTAAAGATAATGAATATCCAAAGGCAATTGTAAACTTTCCTGAAGGTGAAAGGCCACGAGAACGACTCATAAAAATTGGTGCGGATAAGCTCTCTGATACAGAACTTTTAAAGAGGCATAAGTTAGGCAGATTATGTTAATGAGATTGATTCAAGAGTATGAATATCCTAAAGAATGGATGAAAACCGAGTTTGAAATACAAAAAGGCAGGAAAAGAATTGGTCCCGCTGACATTGTCGTATTTAGGAATGGTAAAAACAAAGACCAAGAGGATATTTGGATTATTATAGAAACAAAACCAAATGTTAAAGGAATCGCTTTCCAGATATTTGTTTAGGAGATAACTTATGGCAAGGTCAACAATACATTATGCAGAAGGACAAACAAATAATATTTTAAAGCGCCTTCACAATAAATTAAGACCAGCAGGAACTCCTGTTCAGAGAGTTGAATACATAATTGAACTTTTACTCCTTCGTATTTTTGAAATTAAATTGCGGCAAGATAATAATTTTAGACCATTGAGAGAACTTTTTGAAGATGAAGGATATCAATATTTATTTTCTTACCTCCTAAATTTGTCCGGCGAGCAGATAAAGTCCCATCTTAATAAAAATATTTTCCCTTTCTATAGCCAGATTCTATCTAAAGCAAGGAAAGTATTTAAAGAAAATCTTCCCCAAAAGGTTCAGGATAATTTAGTGTTAATTGAGGAAGTATTTGCTAATTCAAGTTTCTCAACTAATGTACAAAGTGGCAATATGACAGAGATTATTGGGCTTGTTTCTGAGATAGATGAAACAACAATTTTGAAAACAGATATTTTAGGAGATGCCATTGAATCTGCCCTTTCCGAGACAGGTGGAACGCAGGATATTGGGCTTTATCGTACACCTGAACATATTAGACAAATGATGGTTGCCCTATCAGACCCCACCTTTTTTGATTCAATTTTTGATCCTGCTTGTGGAACAGGAGGATTTTTATTTGATGCATACCATTATTGTTTAGAAAAAGTTACTAAAGATAAAAGATGGCCCTCCCAAAAATGTCCTCCCTCCCACACAGAATTAAATACTTACTTTGAAAACTTTTTTCAAAGATTCAATGAGGAGATGCCAGATATAGATACAGCCAATCGTTTCTATCGTGAAGGGATAGGTGGGATTGAGTATTTAGGAATGATAAGGAAAATGGCAGCAATTAATCTTTATATAAGAGGATTAAATCCTGCCAATATACAACAGGGTGATTCTTTAAGGCTTTTTGACCCTGCAATTGATAACAATTCAAAGACCCTAATTTTGAGTAATCCTCCCTTCGGTGCAGAAAGAGACCAACCTGCTTATCCTAATGTTTGGCAGGAATATGCAAGAGAATCAGAGACCACAGTGCTGTTTGTAAAATTAATGTTTGATTTACTCAAAAAAGGTGGAAGGTGTGCTGTGGTAGTATCTGAGGGATTTTTAACCTGGGATAAGGCGTCAGCAAGAACATTAAGAAAGATTCTTTTAGAAGAAGCAAATTTAAGAGCAGTTATCAGCCTTCCCCAAGGAGTATTCGTAAGTAAACAAGGACAAGGGGCGAAAACTTCAGTTTTATATTTTGAAAAAGGGGAGCCAACCAAATATGTTTGGTATTATAAAATAGAAAATGATGGATTTTCTATGGGAGTAAATAGAAAACCCATATCAGAGTGTCAGATTCCAGAAGTAATAGAGATATTTATAAATTATGTTAAAAAGGGAAAAATTCCACCTGAGACAAGAAATAGTTTTATAATTCCTGCAGATTGGATAAAAACTTTAGACCCACGATTAAAAGAGAGAATTAGAAAAGAGACCAGAGAGCAGATAATAATCAGGAATAACCCCAAAAGAGAAAAACTCATAACACAATTAAAAGAGAAAAAGGATAAAAGAAAGATAACAGAGAAAGAATATCAACAAAAATTACAGCAGTTTGATACAGTTTTGGAAAACAAAATCCAGAATGAGACCTCAAAGCGCATTGAAAAAGCACATCTGTATTCTTTTAATTTTCAAACTTACAGAAGCGATTTAACCGATGAACAGATTAAAGATTGGCAAGAAACTTTAAAAGAGACATCCCCTCAGAATGACACAAGCATAGATGAAAGATATCGACAACTACAAGAAGCAACCTCAGATATTGCTTTAAGAATTTTGGCAGGTTTCAATCCTAAAAATGCGCTTGAGATGGATATTGCAAGGGAATATTTGGTAAAACTGGATACAGAAAATGAAGAATTAAAGAAGTTAAAAGAGATATTAACAAGAGGGATTAAATATCCAAAGGTTAAGTTGGAGAAATTATTGATACCTAAATACGAAGAAATTAAAAAAGATGAATATGATGAGAGTATTGAAATAATTGAAAAAATAGATTTTGCTAAAGGAAGAATCCACTTTAGAGAAGAGAGACGGACAGGGATGGATCTCTATAAAGCAAAAGCAGGTGATTTAGTAACATCAAAAATAAATCTGTGGCAAGGGGCAATTTCTCTGGCGCCTTTTGATTTGGTTTGCTCAACTCATTATCAGGTTTACTCTATAAATTTAAATGAAGTAGATCCCAAATATCTGTTTTATATTTTGCGGTCTGGAAAATTTCTTGCACCAATTGCAGAAGAAAGAAGTAAAGGAATAAAAAACGAACAAGGACCAAATTTTCTTTTAAAATTTTCTATCCCTCTCCCTCCTCTTGAAATCCAGCGGCAAATTGTAGAGAAGATTGAAAAACAAAAGGCAATTATTGAAGGAGCAGAGAAGATTTTGGAAGGGTGGGAGGTGGATTTAAAACATAAAATTGTTACTGGAAGAAAACATATATTGGATGATTTGTTAACTTTGGAATATGGAGAAGGATTAGCGGAAAATCAAAGAGATAATGGGCAATATCCTGTTTACGGTTCCAATGGAATAATAGGTTATCACTCTAAATATTTAGTAAATGGACCGGGAATTATTGTTGGGAGGAAAGGTTCGATAGGTAAAGTTAATTGGAGTAATGATAATTTCTGGCCAATTGATACAACTTACTTTGTTAAGCTTAAAAGAAATGACGTATATTTAAAATTTATTTACTATCTTTTAAAGTCTATAAAATTAAACGAACTTACAATCTCACCAGCTGTGCCAGGATTGAATAGAAACGATGTATATCAAATTTCTGTAAATATTCCCCCTCTTGAAGTCCAAAAACAAATCGTAGAAGAATTAGACAAAGAAATGGAAGCACTGGAAAGAGTAAAACTTTTAAAAGAAAAGGCAGAAGAAAGAATTGAGGAGGTTTTGGAAGAAGTGTGGGGGGAAGATAAAAAGGAGTGATAAAATATGATAAAACCAGATTGGAATAAGTTTAAAGCAAAATTCAGCGATAATCCTCAAAAAAAATTTGAATGGCTTTGTTATCTGTTATTTTGTAAAGAATTTAAACAGGATAAAGGGATATTCCGCTATAAAAATCAAACTGCAATTGAAACCGATCCTATACATGTAAATGATGAAGTAGTAGGTTGGCAAGCTAAATTTTATGAAAATCCGCTTTCAAATTACACAAAAGAGATATTAGAGACATTAGAAAAGGCTAAAAAACATTATCCGACGATTACAAAAATTATTTTTTATACCAATCAAGAATGGGGACAAACTAAAAAGGGGGATAAACCAAAGGGATTAGTAAAAATTAAGAGGAAAGAAGAAGAACTTGATATTAAAATAGATTTGAGAACAGCAAGTTTTTTTGAATCACCTTTTGTATGCATTGAGAACGAAACTACTGCCAAACACTTTTTTACATTTGATAAAAGTATTTTTGATTTAGTTGAAGAACAACAAAGACACACAGAAAATATTTTAAAACAAGTAAACACTGAGTTTAATTTTAAAGGACAAGGATTTGGTATTAACAGAGATGAGATAATAGCCGAATTAAAAGACACAAAATCGCAAGTAATTATCTTGAGCGGTGTTGCAGGTGTAGGAAAAACTGCAGTCATAAAAAAATACTATGAAGAACAAAAGAATAAAATTCCCTTTTATGTTTTTAAAGCCACCGAGTTTAATAACTTAAGAGCTATTCAAGAGTTTTTTAAAGACTTTGATTTTTATGAGTTTCTAAATGCACACAAAGATGAAAAAGAAAAAATTATTGTGATAGATTCTGCAGAAAAAATTTTAGATATAAATAATGCAGACCCATTTAAAGAGTTTTTACAGGAGATTCTTGAAAATAAATGGAAAGTCATTTTTACAACAAGAGATAATTATATGGACGTGCTTAACACCAATTTCTCAGAAATATGTGGAATAATCCCTGTAAATATAAATATTCAAAATATTACAGAGGAGGAACTAATAAAACTTTCTGAAGAGTATAAGTTTAATATACCAACCGATCAAAAACTATTTGAACTTATTAAGAATCCATTTTATTTAAATGAATACCTAAAACATTATAGAGAAGATGAAATCTTGGATTATATCGGTTTTAAAGAAAATTTATGGAATCAAATTTTCCAGTCAAATCATCTTAGAGAGCAGTGTTTTTTGCAAATTGCATTTGAGAGAGCGACTAACGGGTGGTTTTATATAATTCCGAAATGCAAATCGTCAATTTTGAATGAATTATCAAATAACGGTATTTTAGGATACGAGTCTCCTTATGGATATTTTATTACTCATGATATTTATGAAGAATGGGCATTAGAGAAAATTATTGAAAGAGAATTTGTCAACAAGACATCAATCCAAGAGTATTTTAATAAAATAGGGAACTCCCTTTCTATTCGTAGAAGCTTTAGAAATTGGTTATCAGAAAAACTTCTGTTAAACGACGCGACTATAAAACGATTTATTGAAGATGCTATAGATTCTGATGTTCCTTCTCATTGGAAAGATGAAATTTTAATTTCTGTTTTACTCTCTGATTATTCGGATACTTTTTTTAAGATTTTTAAAGATAACTTGTTAAAGGATAATCAAACATTGCTTAAAAAATTAACTTTTTTATTGAGATTAGCATGTAAAGAAGTTGATAACGACTTTCTTAAACAATTGGGGCTGAAGAACCTAAATATATTTTCTTTAAAAAAATATGTGCTAACTAAGCCAAAAGGTAAAGGATGGGAAAGTCTTATAAAGTTTATTTTTGGGAATATAGAGGCAATAGGAATTAAAAACATAAGTTTTATTTTGCCTGTAATTTATGATTGGAACAATAAATTTAGAAGTGGAGAGACCACAAGATTTTCAAGTTTAATTGCATTAAAATATTATCAATGGATTATTAAGGAAGATATATATTTCTCTCGTGAAGACACTAAAGACAATCTTCTTCAAACAATCCTTTATGGTGCATCTGAAATTAAAGATAAATTAAAAGAAATTTTTGAAGAGATTCTAAAAAATAAGTGGAAGTATCATAGGGATCCATACCACGATTTAGTAAAAATAATTCTTGTCCCCAAAATAGAAAATGGATTTGCTGAATTGGAGGTTGCTAAAGTTTTGCCAGAGTATGTTTTAAAATTAGCTGATTTGTTTTGGACATATACTCCTAAAAAGGATGAATTATTTCAGTATTCCCCAATAGATGTAGAACGATATTTTGGTTTGGAAGATGATCATCTTGACTATTTTCCAGCAAGTGCATATCAAACACCAATATATTGGCTTCTTCAGTATTCATTAAAAGATACAATAAATTTCATTCTAGAATTTACAAACAAATCTGTTAGACATTATGCTCAATCTGGTTTTGATGGGTCAGTGGAGAAAATAAAAGTATTTTTTAATGATGGTACTATAAAAGAACAATACATTAGTAATTGTTTATGGAATATGTATAGAAGCACAGGGTCTCCTGTAAGTCCATATCTACTACAGTGTATTCATATGGCATTAGAGAAATATTTACTTGAATTAGGAAAAAATGCTGACCAAAAGACACTTGAAGATATACTTATTTATCTATTAAAAAATTCAAAATCAGCATCAATCTCTGCTGTGGTAGCCAGTATTGTATTGGCATATCCTAATAAAACTTTTAATATTGCTACAATATTGTTTAGAACAAAAGAATTCATAATGGAAGATAAAACAAGATTGATATTAGAGCAAGAAGCAAAAGATCTGTATTCTATTGGTTATGGTTTGAATTATTCCCATAAATTTTATCAAGATGAAAGAATAAAAACTTGTGATGATAAACATAGAAAATGGAGCTTAGAAGAACTTTTTTTAAATTATCAGATATTTAGAAGTGAGGAAGTCAGTGAAAAGGAAGCAGAGAAAAGACAAAAAGAATTATGGGAAATTCTTGATAATTATTATAGCCAGTTACCTGATAAAGATAAAGAAACTGAAGAAGATAAAACTTGGAAGCTTTTCCTTGCTAGAATGGATAGAAGAAAAATGAAGATAACAACTGAACAAACAGACGAAGGCATTGCTATTCACTTTAATCCAGAGCTTGAGCCTGACCTAAAAGAATATAGTGAAAAATCAATAACAAGATCTTTTGAATTTACAAAATATAGCCAATTAGAACTATGGACAAGCTACAAAATAAAGAAGGATGAAAAATATAAGGAATATAAGAAATACGAAGAAGATCCAAGGCTTGCTTTTGAAGAAATGAAAAAAGTTGTCAATGAACTTAAATCTAAAAAATCACATGAATTTCATCTTTTTAATTACTCCATTCCTGCAGAAGTTAGTGCTGTTTTAATAAAGTTTCATCTTGACAAACTTTCAGAAGAGGAAAAAGAATTTTGTAAGAATATTATATTAGAATTTGCATCGTTGTCATTAAGAACAAATTATCAATATCAAATTTCTGATGGTGTAGAATCTGCTATTTCTGTTTTGCCAATTTTGTTTAGAGAATTTCCTACAGACAGAAAAACAATAAAAACTATAAAAACTATTTTATTGCTGACCCTGTTTGATCCGCATAACATTGGCATGTATGCTGAATTTGCTGATTTCCCAACTCGTGCTATTAAAGAATTATTTACAATTAGTTTTGAAGATGCTCAATCTTTACTTTTTGGATATTTATACTTAAAACCCGAATATGAATCATTGAGAAGTAATCTTTTGCAAGAGAATTATAAAAAAGGTATTTATGGATTTCAAGAGAGTGAGCTAATAAATAAATTTGTAAAAAAATACCAAACAGATTTACAAAAAGTGTTAAATAATAAGCTGACTTATAAAGATTTGGGTGAAATAGAGAATTTAGATTTATATATTTTAATAAGAGCCTTTCAATTAATTCCAGAGAGAACAGATAATAAAATTCACAAACAGATAGTAAAAAGAATCATTAATGCTTTTGTTCCAAAAATATTGTCAGATGACAGAAAGGATAGAATTGATTACAAAGTTAAGGACGGTTTTTTGGAAACATATGCAGATTTTGTTTTAAATTTACCTAAAGATGAAATTTATGATTACCTAAAACCTTTCATAGACAAATTTAACGCATCTGAAGCTATAGCAGAATTATTTGAAAAATTTATTTATGCAGAAGATATTTTAAATACATATGATAAATTTTGGTTAGTCTGGGAATACTTTAAAGAAAAGGTATTTGAAATTTGTAAAGACGGGAATAAATATTGGTATGTAGATAAAATTATTAAAAGCTATCTATTTGCTACAGTTCTTTGGAAGGAGGATGCTAAAGAATGGCATACATTAAAAGACAAAGATAAATCATTTTTTAATGAAGTTTCTCAAAAAATCGGTCATTGCCCTTCAACCTTATATGCTTTAGCAAAACTGTTAAATAGTATTGGAAGTTCCTATATAGATGATGGAATGGTTTGGATTTCAAATATTCTGAAAAATAACCAAGATTTAGTAAATAAAGAACTTGAAGTGAATACCATTTACTATATTGAGAATCTTGTTAGAAAATATATTTATAATAATCGTGAAAAAATTAAAAAAACAAATGATTTAAAGAGGATGGTTTTGAGTGTATTAGATTTTTTAATAGAAAAGGGTTCTGTTATTGGATATATGTTAAGAGAGGATATTTTATAAATGCATATGAACCTAAACGAGGCTACATCAACTGATTTAAAAGTTATAAATGAACTCCAGAAACTCGGCTGGAAGCCAGGAGATACTCTGCTTTACCAGCCGGAGTATAAGTTAACAGAAGAACAGCAGAAAGAATTTCCGGGACATAAGAGTATAAAGCCGGATATTGTTTTGCAGGATTTACACGGCAATATTTTAGCTGTTTTTGAAAATAAATTAGAAGATGAAAAGAAGGCTTTAAATAAATTAAGAACATTATACTGGAGAGTATTAAAGCCGAGGTTCTTGTATGCTTGTTCAAGTGAAAGAATTTTGTTCTATGACAATGCCTGGCGAGGTTTAGAGGCAGGGGAGTTCAGAAGAGTTGATGGATTTATGAGTATAGAAGATATGCTTTTAAAGATTGAACAGGAGAAGCAAAAGAATTTACAACGAGAAATCCTAATTGATACCAATATTGTTGGTGGATATGACCCCGCTGCAGGTAAAGAAAGATATTTCCAGATTGAATGTGTAAAGACTTTAATTGAGAAATATAAACAAGGTAAACAAAAGATGCTCCTCCATTTGGCAACGGGTTTGGGTAAGACCAGGATTGCAGTTGCTTTTACAAAAGCATTATTGCAATATGGATTAGCAAAAAGAGTTCTCTTTGTGGTGGATAGAATTCTATTAGCTAAACAAGCATTTGATGAAGGGTTTAGCCTGATTAGCAAAGACTATCCTTGTGCCTGGATAAAGAGTTCTAATTATAAGCAATACAGAAATTACAATGTCCATATAGTTGTAATTGATACATTAGAAAATATATTCCAGAATATCCCCAACACATTTTATGACCTTCTTATTGTTGATGAATGTCATCGTTCTATTAATATTAATCGTAAATTAATTTTTGACCATTTTTTATGCCCTCGTGTGGGATTAACAGCTACTCCCAAAAAAGCGATACTGGCAAAAGGAGCAAAAAATATATCTGATGAAGATTTAGAAATTTTGGATACTTACAAACTCTTCGGTTGTGAGGTTGATGAACCTGATTATCAATTTGATTTAGTAAGAGGAATTGAAGAAGGTTTTTTAGCCCCATATAAGGTACTTGAAATAAAAACCTATCTTACAAGAGAAGCGGAAGAAAAAGGTATTGAGTTTGATTATGTTTTTGACCCTGATGAAAGGAAAAAGATAGAGTTGGATAAAAAGAAAATAATCTGGCTACAACAGTTAGAAAGAAAATATCTCTCTGAAGAAAGAGCAATGCGGATTGCAGAAGAGATAAAAAGGAATACTGATTATGGGGAGAAAATGATTTTATTTGGGGTAAGTCAGGCACATTGTTTAACTTTAGCTAAAGCAATAAATAAGGTTTTTGAAGATAATGAAGAGATTGCCCCGAGATATGCAGAAGCAATTATATCCGATAATAGCGATATGAATGAAGTTTTAAAAACCTGGTTTAAGAAACCAAATCGTAAACCATACATTGCAATTTCTGTAGATATTATGAGCACCGGGGTTGATATTCCTTGTGTTCGATATATTGGTTTTTCAGCATTAACAAAATCTGTTGGCAAATATATCCAGATGTTAGGTAGAGGTACACGTCTTGACCCCAAAACAGGTAAGTTTAGCTTTACTGTTTTAGATTTTGTTGGACTCTGTGCCAGAATGCAGGATACAGGTAAGGGAACTCCAAAACCAAACGAAGAAATAGTTAGAATACATAGAGGAACAAGTGGCGGAAGTGGTGATGATCCAAGAGGACCTACTAAATGGGTTTTTATTCCTAATCCTGATCCTGCTAATCTAATTCAAAGAGTTTGGATTCATGGAGATAAGATAAAAGTTATAGATAATATCCCTATAGAAAAAGCAAGAGAAATGTTTGAAGATGAAGCAAGAAAAATTACAAGGGAAGATATATTGGCTTTGAAGGAGAAAGTTTTAAAGATGCCAGACTATGAGCCAGAAGATAAAGATTTAGAAATATTAAAAGAATGGGCTAAAAATCCCGAAATTTATCTTGATGAAGAGCAACTCAAGAAGATTTATAATTATCCTCAGGGAAATATCTGGGATTTCTTTTTGCATGCAATTGGAATCAAAAAGATTCCGACTATTGAAGAGAGGGTAGAAAAGGGATTTGAAGGGTATATTAGTACTTACAACTTTAATGATGAGCAAACAAGTATTCTTGAAAGAATAAAGAGTATTCTTGCTAAAAATTATATAAAAAAGAAAAGGTTGGCACCTGATGATATTTTTTCTTCTCCTGTTTATGAACAAATAATTGGGAGTAGAGAAGAATTGGATAAACTGTTCGCTGGAAATTTAGTAAATATTTTAAAAGATTTAGAAACATCTATTTATGTTTAATTTTCAATTTAAAAACACCTAAAGTTATGTTCAAAAAGGATGAACGAGATGAGATTATGAAAAATGAACATGGCGAGCCGATTATAGATACAGATATTCCACTAATAATTGAATCTTTTAGACAATTTAAGAGCAAATATTCCCTTGATTTTTAGGAGATGACATGATTCACAAGAGTTGCTAAATAAAATTTTAGGCATAGAAAAACTTGAATTAAAAGAGGGAAAGGTTTTTGAAGCAAAGTTTGATGAGATTATAAGTGGTCAACGCTTGGATGCAGATTTTTATAAGCCAATATTTACGTTATCATTAAATATTTTAAAAAATTGTGAAAGGAAAGGGATACTTTCAGTTAAAAAATTAGGAGATATTGCAAAAATATCCAAAGGTATAGAAGTTGGCTCTGATGCCTATGCTGATGATGGCAAACTATTCTTAAGGGTCTCTAATATAACAGAAAAAGAAATTACAGTTTCGGACAGTACCGAGTTTATAAGAGAAAATTTATTTAACAAATTAAAGACAAAGATGTCATAGATAAATGGATAAGTGAGGAATCATTGGGAAGAGTATTACAAAATATGAAATCCGAAAAGAATAAAAATAAAGGAAGGTAATGTATGAATACTATTGAAAGATTCCAAGATTTACTTAAAGACCTATTCCAGTTTTCTGCATCGGATTTAGATTTTGGCATTTATAGGATTTTGAATTACAAACGGGAGAAAATTAGGAAGTTTATAGAGGAAGACTTTGTTAATAAGGTGGAAGAAGCTTTTTCTAAACACAAGGATGAAAGATTAACCAATATAAATGAGAGATTTGAAAAAGCAAAAGAAAAGATTATTCAAAGCTTGGGAAAGGAGGCTTTTACTCCTACCGGTGAGCTCAAAGAAGAGTTTAAAAATACACCTCTTGGCAGAGAATATCTTTCAATAAATGCGCAAAAAGAAGAGGCAGAGCATATTGATGAGATTAAACTTCAGGTTTTCAATGACCTTTACAACTTCTTTTCCAGATACTACGAGGAAGGAGATTTTGTCCCTCAATACCGCTATTCCATCAAAGGCTACAAATATGCCATACCTTATAACGGTGAAGAAGTAAAACTCTATTGGACAAATTATGATCAGTATTACGCAAAGACCGGGCTACTTTTCAGGGACTACACATTTAAAGCAAAAGGTTATAAAGTAATATTCCGCACCGTTTCAGCAAATGAAGAACTTGGCTCAAATAAGGCAACAAAAGAGAGGTTTTTTGTCCTTGATGATGAAAATCCTGTGGAGCTAAATGATAAAACTTTGATCATCCGCTTTCAATACAGAGAACTTACTGAGAAAGAAGTAAAAGATTATGAAGTAGAAGGTGGAAGCAATACCGCAAAGCAGGAGAAAATTAATCAGATAAGCTATGAGATGATTTTGAAAGAAATTAAAGACGCCACACTAAAGGGCTTTTTAATGCAAGTAGAAAACGAAAAACCACTTTTACTTTATCAGATTTCAAGATTTACGGCAAAGAATACAAAGGATTACTTCATCCATAAAAACCTTAAAAAGTTTCTTTCAGAACAATTGGATTACTTCATAAAGTCAGAGGTATTATCCATTGAAACACTTGAAAAAGAAAGATTTTTAGACAAACATATCACCCGTGCAAAGATGGTGCGTGAGATCGGATCCGCTATAATTGATTTTCTTTCTCAGATTGAGGACTTCCAAAAAAGACTTTGGGAGAAAAAGAAGTTTGTTATTGATACTAATTATGTAATTACATTAGATAAGATAAAAGAATATGCAGGTGAAGAGTTTTTAGATAGCATTATAGAAACCATCCTACAAAACAGAGAGCAACTCAAAGAATGGGAAGAGTTAGGTTTTGGAAAAATAGAAAGAAAAGAGGATTTGTATAATAATTCAAACTTGCTGGGGAAAGAATACAAGAAACTTCCTATTGATACCCAATACTTCGATCAGGAGTTTAAAGAAAAACTCCTTGAGAAACTCACTGAAAACAATGATTTAGATGACCTCCTTGATGGTTTGCTTATAAAAAGCGAAAACTGGCAAGCGTTAAATACTATTTTGAATAAATACAAGGAAAAGGTGCAGACGATTTATATTGATCCACCATTTAACAAAGAACAGGACGCAGATTATCTTTATAATGTGAAATACAAAGATTCTACCTGGGCAGGCATACTTGAAAATAGATTAAGGCTTGCAAGAAATTTATTAAATGAAAGAGGAAGCATTTTTGTAAGGTGTGATTACAACGGAAACTGGCTTGTAAGACCATTGATGAATGAGGTTTTTGGAGAGGAGAATTTTAGGAATGAGATAAGTGTAAGAAGATTCAAAAAGAATGTAATGGAAAGAGAAATAAAGAAATTGCCAGAAGGTTTAGATACTATTTTTATTTATTCTACCTCCGAAAAATTTGCTTATAGAAATCCTTTTAAAATCAAGACAGAAAAGCGAGAAGGTTTTTGGAGACATATGGGAGACTCCTCAGGTCAAGGGACTCCTAAAAAGTTCTTTGGAAAGGAAATAGCACCTCCACCAGGAAAACATTGGAAGTTTTCTCAGGAAAAGATTGACCAAATGATAAAGGAGGGAAAATTAATTTTGGAATGCAAAGAATGTGGATATATACATGATAACCCAAACAAATTATGGAATAATTGCCCAAGATGCGGAGCCGATAATCCTCAACCGAAATATTGGGTAGAAGAAAGAGAAGAGGAGGTTTTAGATTCAAATTGGAGTGATATTTATGGGTATTCTACGAGCTGGAACTTCCAAACCGAAAACTCCGAAATCCTTTTAAAACGTGTTATAGAATCCACCTCCAACGAAGGCGACTTAGTTATGGATTTCTTCCTCGGCTCAGGCACTACAACGGCAGTAGCATATAAACTTGGCAGGAAATGGATTGGCGTTGAGATGGGAGAGCATTTCTGGACAGTAGTTTTACCAAGGATGAAAAAAGTTTTATTTTACGATAAATCAGGCATATCAAAAGAAAAGGATGTCAAGGAGAAATACAATGAAAAAACAGCAGGAGGCTTTTTCAAATACCAAATCTTAGAACAATACGAAGATACCCTTGATAACATTGAACTAAAGGAAAACCAAAAAGCCCTTGAGCTTTTCAAAGATGAATACCTTATTAAATACTTCCTTGATTATGAGACAAGAGAAAGCCCATACCTTTTAAACATTGACCTTCTTAAAAATCCTTTTTCTTACAAACTAAAAGTCAATCTTTCAGAAGTAGGAGAACCACAGGAAATGGTGATTGATATTCCAGAAACATTTAATTACCTCGTGGGATTGAAGGTAAAGAGAATAAAGACAAGGAATAACAAAAGAAAATACCTGTTTATCCTTGGAGAGAAAGAAGGCAAAGACACTACAGTTGTTTGGAGGGAGTATTCAGATAACTGGACTGAAGAAGATTTCAAAGAAGACAAAGAATTTATCATAAAAGAGCTTGTAGATTGGAAACCTCACATAGTTTATGTGAATGGACAGAGCATAATTACCCCAAAAGAGTGGGAAGTAAGATACATTGAACCAGAGTTTAAGAGGCTGATGGAGGCGTAGAAATGAACATAGAAAAATACCTCATTCTTAATAAATACCTACTTTCACTCTTTGACGTAAATGAGTTTAGAGAGCTACAAGAAAAGTTAAAAGATGCACCATCTGGAGTTGACAGTGAAGGGAGGACACATTTTGTAAATGTTCTTTGTTCATCCTTTGATGGGTTAAAACTTCCTGAAGACCTTCTCCTTCAATATGACTATAATATCCAGAAGCATGTAAAGAGAATAAACTGCAGAAGAGACCCTATTGTCCTTAAATACTTCCAGTATCTTGCTGTGCTTTTTACTGAGATTGTTCTTGATAACTTGAAAAACAGAAGACTTGAATTTTTGTATAACCTGAATGAATTTTTAGAATTTTACAAAAAGGAGCATGACATCCCTTTAATAGACGAGATTCTTGATGAGGATTTAAACAAACTTGCCTTCTGGATGGCAACAGGTTCTGGAAAGACATTGATTATGCATATAAATTACTATCAATTCTTCCACTACAAACTATTCTCTCCGGATAATATTATTCTCATCACTCCAAATGAAGGACTTTCAAAACAACACTTTGAAGAATTACAGAAAAGTGGAATACCTGCAAGACTTTATGATAGCAGTTTAAATGGTGGCTTAAAAAATGAAAGAGAAGTGCTTGTTATCGAGATGACAAAGTTTGTAGAAGAAAAGAAAGGTGGTGGAGTAACACTTCCAGTTGATATCTTTGAAGGAAGAAATCTTGTTTTTGTTGACGAAGGGCATAAAGGTAAGAGTTCTGAAGAACAAAAATGGGCAAGATTAAGAGACAAACTTGCCGAGAATGGTTTTGTATTTGAATACAGTGCTACTTTTGGGCAGATTCTAAGAGAAAAGAATAAAGAAATACTCGGAGAATATGCCAAAGCCATTGTCTTTGATTATTCCTATAAATACTTCTATCTAGATGGATATGGCAAGGACTTCTCTGTTTTGAATGTAAAACAAGCAAAGATCAGCGAGCAAGAATTTCAAGAGACAATGTTTATCGCTAATCTTTTGTCCTTTTATGAGCAACTATTAGCATATGAAGAAAATATGCATCTTGCAAAAGAATATAATCTCGAGAAACCACTCTGGATTTTTGTTGGCACAACGGTTACGGGAAAAGAAGAACCCGATGTTGTTCAGATTGTGGAATTTATAAATAAAGTAATCATGGATGGAGATTGGGCAAAAGAATGGGCAAAGAAGATTTTAAATGGCGAAACAAAGTTAAAAGATGAGGATGATAAAGATGTGTTCGAAAACCGATTCAAATATCTCAGAAGAAGTATTGATTTTGAAAACTTATACAAAAAGATTTTTGGTGGGAAAGGAAGCCTTAAGGTTTATGAGATAAAAAACGCACAAGGAGAATTCGGTTTAAAAGTAGGAGAAAATAACTATTTTGGAGTTATAAATATCGGTGATGTCTCGGGATTTAAAAAACAATTAGAGAAGAAAGGAATACCTGTAGAACAAGATGCAGTATCTGGTTCTCTTTTTGACGATATTAAAAAAGAAGGCTCTCCAATAAACATTCTTATTGGTTCAAAGAAGTTTATTGAAGGATGGGATACCTGGAGAGTTTCTTCTATGGGGCTTTTAAATATTGGTAAAGGACAAGGACCTCAGATTATCCAGTTATTTGGAAGAGGAATAAGATTGAAAGGTAAGGGGATGTCCCTTAAAAGAAGTGATGAGAAAAGCTCGGCACAATTCTTAGAGATGCTTAATATTTATGGTATCAAGGCTGATTACTTAAGTAAGTTTTTGGAGGCAATTAGAAAGGAGGAAGTTGAATTTGAGACAATTGAAATATCTGTTAAGCCACAACATGAGGAGAAATGGAAAGACCTTTATACACTTACTAAAGATGAGAAAAAGAGATTTGAAGAGGAAGAAATTTTAAGATTAGAGATTGATGACAAGATTCATTTTACAATAGACCTTTTACCAAAGGTATCAATGTATCAGGCTAAAGAAAGAAAAGAAGAAAAAGGAGAAATTGTAGGAATTAAAACTGCAGAAATAAAAACAGAGGTCGAACCATTATTGTTCCCAGAAGATAAAATAGATTTACTTGACTGGGATAAGATATGGAAGGAGGTTAACGAATTTAGAATTCTGAAAGGATATTGGAATTTGGTTATAGATAAAGAGGGACTAAGGAATCTGCTTTTATCGAATAGATATGAAATACTAACGCTGCCTGATATTCTGGATATAAAAACTCAAGAGGACGTAAGAAGATTGGAAGATATAGCAATTCTTGTTATTAAAAAATACATTGAAAAATTTTATAGGAAATATGCTAATCTGTTTGAGACAAATAACCTGAGATATGAAAATGCTGATAGACAGAAAGGACAATTATTACTGCCTTTTGCTTTTGAAGGAGGAGAAAGATATATTGTTCAAATAAAGAAGGAAAAGAAAGATCTTATAAATAAAATAAGAGCGTTAGCAAAGGATTTGAATAAGCTGTGGAATGAAGAAACAAAAGAATTGCCACGCATTTATTTTGATAAACATCTTTTCCTTCCAATACTTATTAAATCAAAAGAAATAGAAAAAATTACACCTGAAGGGCTTGAAAAAAGTGAAGAAGATTTTATCATAGGTTTAAGAAATTATCTAAAGATAAATAAAGAGAGATTTAAAGATTACGAGATTTATCTTTTGAGAAACTTTCCAAAATCTGGCGCAGGATTTCAACTTAAGTGGTCAGCTTTTTATCCTGACTTTATTATGTGGATTAAGAAGGAAGGAAAACAGGTTATAGTTTTTATTGATCCCCATGGATTAGAATATACAAGAGGGCTTGACGATGAAAAGATAAAATTTCACGAGGATATCAAGGAAATTGAGAAGAAACTTGGTAAGAATGACATAACATTAGAATCATTTATTCTCTCAATAACTCTTTACGATAAATTCATAGAAAGAATGGACAATCCTCCATCAAAAGAGGAATATATAGAACATCATGTTTTGTTTATGGAAGATAAAGACTGGACAAAAAGATTATTTAGCAAACTTGATATAACCGCCACTATCCAGTGATTTTAATAGAGGAGATTTGACCAAAAAGATGAGATAAAAAATAATTGAAACATAATATTTGATAACTAATATAGATTTTATAGAATCAGTCCCTGAAAAATACCTGTTACCGTAGGTCAGTAAATTATGAATTTCGGCATCTTCTGAATAAACTTATATTAAGGGATAAAAAACAGTACTATAAAATAAAAAATACAAGAAAAATCTCTGTTAATCCTATCTTTAAAAAGATCCCAGGCCAAATAGAAGAATGGGAAAAATATTATTTCTTTTAAAAAACACTATTTTAGGTAAAGATATTTTTACCGAGGAAAGTTTAAGAAAAATGGGGCTTAATGAAAGGAAAGACAAATCAAAGCTGTATTGTATGTCAAAGAAAAAGGAGAAATAACAAATAGAGAATATCAGGAACATTGCACTACTTCTGAAAGAACAGCATCAAGAGATTTATCTGATTTAGTTTCTAAGGGTATAATTATTCAAATCGGTAAGACAGGAAAGGGAACTCAATATGTTCTATCACGCCATAAAGACGCCAAAGATGCCACAAAGACGCCATAAAGACGCCAAAATAATAAAACCCATAGGAGAAAAAAGGGTAGATACTATGAGTTATCAAATAAAGGACATTTATCGGACATTTTACTGTTCAACATTCAAGCCTTTGATGACATTGTCTTTTATGCCCTTGGTTTAACCGAACAAGAACGCAAAGAAGTCTATTGGGCAGTGGCAGAGTTAGTAAAAAATAGATTAGAAAAGGCAAGGAGTGTGTGAAAACGATTATTGTAGGGGCATGTTGCAACGTGCTCCTACATCCGAAAAATTTGGCAAACCAGTCCCTAATTCAATACCCACAATCGTTCGTTTATTCAAATCTGTGGTAACAAACTCAATGGGAATACAAAAACCATTTTTAGAAGCAAATGCTGGAAATAAGGTTGTGGAGGATTTTGTTAAATACGTGCAACGCGAAGCTGAGTTGTACTCAAAGTACAAGCAATATTATGGATATGTATTTTATATTGGTAAAAAATGAAGTATGCCACCACTTTGCATAACAATGGCTTCACGTAAGGTTGGGTAATCAGAACTGGCTCCTGGGCTGACACCATATACCACACCCTTCCGGATGGCAAGCACCACGAAGGAGAATAGTTTCGGTGGATTCGGCTCAGCTACGTCGGGAACGTAGCCTATTCATACAAGATTTGATTATCGCGCTTATTCGCTCTCTTAATTTATTTTTGTCATTAGTAATTAACCACAAATCATGATGTTTTTCCATTATATTTAATCCGTTGCCAACAATATGAGTTATAAAATCCTCTTCCATTGCATCATATTTTAAGACTAAAGGTTTATTTTCTAAATATTCGCAATTAATTGCACGGTATGTTATAAAGCCTTGTTTAAGTTCATTAGAGTATTCCTTGTTTAAAACATCTAATGTAGCTTCGTGAATGATAAGACAATCTACACACTCAACAGTATGATGAGTGCGCACTATATCTAATCTATATTCTGGAAGATTTAACTCTAAATAATTTTCTGGGTAATATTGAATTGTTTCACTCATAGTTGTTTTTGTAGAATTTTGTTTAGTTGTGCAAGCATTAAAACTACACAAAAGAGATAAGAGTAGAAAACAGAATATCATTATTTTTAAAAAGATATTAAAGTATTTCATACTTTAGCTTCTTTCAATATCTTTGTTACCGCAGGTTAGAATTTAATATCCATATCTAAAGCTTTTCTTAGCTCTCCTTTTATAAATTCTAAGTTCTCTTCTGATTTTGCTTCGCATCTTACAATTATTTCAGGGGCTGTATTTGATGATCTTATTAAGCCCCACCCGTCATTTATATTTGCTCTAACTCCATCAATATCGTTAATTTCATACTTCTTTGCTAAGTAGTTTTTTGCTCTTTCAACAATTTCAAACTTTTCACTATCCGTGGTGGGAACTCTTATCTCAGGAGTGGAGTAAACTTTAGGGAGGTCAGAGAGCATCTCTGAAAGAGTCATATTTGAATTTGACAATATTCTGATCAATCTTAGCGCAGCATACACTGCATCGTCGAAACCAAAATATTCATCCTTAAAGAACATATGACCGGACATCTCTCCTGCTAAAATTGCTCCTATTTCTCTCATCTTTGCTTTTATAAGTGAATGCCCAGTCTTATAAATAACCGGTATACCACCAAGTCTTTTTATTTCGTCAATAAGTAATTGCGAACACTTCACTTCCACCAATATCTGCGAGCCTGGATGCTTCTTTAAAACTTCTCGAGAAAACAGAACCATAAGCATATCTCCCCAGATTATATTTCCCTTTTCATCAACCACTCCTAATCTATCACCATCACCATCCAAGCCTATTCCAATATCATATCTACCTGCCTTAACTTCATTTATTAAATCTTTTAAGTTCTCAATTTTTACTGGATCTGGAAAATGATTCGGAAACGTTGGATCAGATATGCAATATAACTCCTTAATATCAAGCTCAAAACCTCTAAATACTTCTGGAGCAATAAGAGAGGCTGTCCCATTACCGCAATCGAGAACTAATCTAATCTTTCTATTGCCGAGATTGATAACTGAGTGAAGATGCGAGATATAGGTTTCACAAAGATTTTTCTTCTCAAGATTTCCACTCCTGCCAAGATTTTTAAATGAACCCTCTTTAATTATTTTGAATATGCTCTTTATTTCTTCTCCATATATTGTTGACTCGCTCAGAAGGACTTTGAATCCATTATATTCAGGCGGATTATGGCTTGCCGTTATCATAATCCCGGCGTCAATATTTAGAAATCTTCCCGCAAAGTAAAAGACAGGCGTTATTACTGTTCCTATGTCTACAACATCTAAGCCAGATCTAATCATTGAATTTGAAATCATCTCTTTTAGATGATCTGAGGAAAGCCTATTATCGCTCCCGATAATTGCCTTTGTCCTTTTATTATTAATAAAATAGGTTGAGAAGGCTTTTCCTAATGAGTTAAGTACATCATCAGTTAAATCGTTAGAAACTATTCCCCTTATGTCGTATTCACGAAAAATCTGTTCATTAAGCATAAAAATGCTATAGCCCCCCTCCCCTTACCTGTATTTTTTAAACTCTTCTTTATCAAGTTTTGCAATGAGGCTTCTTAATTCTGGGACTTTATCTTTATGGCATACTAAAACCGCATTGCGGCATTTTGCTATTACTAAATCTTCAACTCCCATAGTTGCAATAAGAGCATCATCTGAATATATAATTGAGTTTTTTGTATCCATACAAAGTAAGTCACCATTAATCTTTATATTACCATTTTCATCTTTATCAAACGCATTTTCAAAGGAGAGCCAATTTCCTAAATCATCCCATCCTATATCAACTTCTAAGGTGTATATCTCTTTAATGTTTTCCATAACACCATAATCTATGGAAATCTTTGGGAAATTTTCATAAGTTTTTCTAAATTCAGTGCTATCCTTAGTTTTTAGAAGCACAGTTGTAATCCCATTATAAATTTGTGGAAGACAGACTTTAAACTTCTCCATAAAGAAAGAGGCTTTAAAAACAAACATTCCACTATTCCAGAGATACCTTCCAGAACGAACATATTCCTGAGCTTTTGAAAGATTAGGTTTTTCAACAAATTTTATGGCGTTATAAATCTTGTAAGGAAAATCAGGGAGAGGTTTCTCATCCTTTAATATATAGCCATAGCCTGTTTCTGGTCTTTTTGGCTTTATACCAAATGTAATAATGCCCTCTTTTTTAGAGAGGAAGTCAAATGCATTAAATATTTCCTTAATAAAGCCATCCTCATTTAAAATTATATGGTCAGCTGGAAGAACTGAAATTATTCCATCTCCTCCTCTTTCAAGTAAAAGAGCAACGCTATATCCAAGACAGGGAGCTGTATTTCTCCCAACTGGCTCTGCAATTATATTTTCCTCGTTAAGCTCTGGAAGTATCTCTTTTACTTTATCTATAAAATCGGAAGTAGTAACAATGAATATTCTATCTTTTGGCACAATTTTTTTTGCTCTATCAAAAGAATAACCCAACAAGGTTTTGTCTCCATAAAGTTTCAGAAACTGCTTAGGTGAATCAAGCCTACTTACAGGCCAAAATCTTTCTCCTACACCACCTGCCATAATTATTACGCTCGGCATAAATTTATCCCTCCCTTTGTCTAATTAAAAAAATATAGCTGTCTTTAGGTCCCTCTAACTTATATTTACCCTCACTTGCAGTTATAAGGACACATTCATATTTTCTAAGAAATTCACTGTTCACAGTTAAATCTGATTCCACTGAAAGAATGATGTGAAATCCCCTTTTCTCGGTATCTAATTCTATTTTTCCATAATCAGGAATCCTAATAGTCTCTACAGTAAAAGTGGGAAACTCTAAATTAACTTCTCTAAAGCCCTTTGTCAATTTTAAGTTTTCTGAATAATCAATAACTTTTAGTGCCTTATCAATATGAAGCTCTCTTGGCTTACCATCAAGGCCAACTCTATCCCAATCATACATTCTGTAAGTTAGATCAGAATTCATTTGTATCTCTAATAAGGAGATATTTGGACCTATTGAATGAACTACACCTGATCTTATTAAAACCCATTCGTCTTTTTTAACGGTAATGTAATTAAGAATGCTACTGAGTGAATTTGAGTTAATTAAATTATAAATTTCTTCTCTGGAAGCCTCTCTACTCAATCCACAAATAATTTGAGAATTGTCTGCCTCAGAGAGAAAATACCACATCTCGGTTTTACCCCAGGGCTCATTTTCAAATGCTCGAGCAAACTTATCATCTGGATGAACTTGAACTGATAACCATTTCAAAGTTGAAATATATTTAATTAAGACTGGAAATCTTTTAGGTTTTTCTCCTCTTCCATAGAGTATGTCTGGATTCTTCTCTGCAAATTCGGCAAGTGTGAGTTTAAGGTCTCCTTTTAACTTGTTGTTGCTACCTAAAATCCAAAGCTCTCCTATTTTAGGCTTAAGTTCATAATCAAAATTATTATTAAAAAATTCACCTGCTCCCCAAACAACTTCTTTTGATATTGGCTTAAATTTTAGCAACATCTCTTCTTTCTTAAAAAGCTTGCTCAAATTACTCTGAACTTCTAAATTTCAACATCTCGTTTCTTTTATTAGACCTTACTTAATATTAGTATAGCTTTTTCTAAATAACATTACCACATTAATTATTTCGAGTGAAGTCTAATGCCGTGATACTGATTAATAGGCAAATTCAAATTAGTTTATTTATATCTTTGGATATCTAATGATTATCTTCTCCTCTTTTGCATTCCATTCTACAGCTGCACCTAAGTTTTCAGATACAAATCTTACAGGGACGAATGTTCTACCTTTGACTATCTCTGGTGGGACATCTAATTCTACTTTTCTACCATTAATATCTGCTATTTTCCCGTTAATTGTTAATATTATCCTTATGGAACCCAATTCATAACTGACTGTTTTTACAAGTTTTGTCTTAGGGTCAGATGTAAAGCTTATCTTTGCTCCTAAGGCTTCTCCTATGAATCTAAATGGAACAAGAGTTCTACCACTCTTAATGAATGGTGGAACATCAAGGCTCTTTTCACTATCATTAACATAGGAGAGATTACTGCCTATCTTTAGTACTATTGTGTATCCAAAATAGAAGGAGAGCTCTAACTTGGTTGTATTTCCTACAGGGTCTATTGCTTCTATATTAATGATATTTTT
>Ga0067045_1029035_pt1 | contig 24579 bp, 23 predicted proteins | sample TerdegcTABiofilm_FD_59184 | JGI IMG/M metagenome (GOLD analysis project Ga0067045, IMG submission 59184) | Combined Assembly of (Gp0054472, Gp0054536) Wastewater bioreactor microbial communities from Singapore -Terephthalate degrading... | reverse complement strand
AATCATTATGAAAAGGATAAAGCAGATGCTTAGTAAAGAGAAAAAAGTGAATAAAAACCAGCTAAGATTTAGTTTTGCGGAGGATTTATGAAAAATTTTGGGGTATTTCCAGATAATGCTCTATTTATAAGTTGCCAATAATAAGGTTTTGTATATAATCATAATTGTATCAGCCAGGCGGAGGATAATATGAAAGTAAAAGTATTTACAAGGAATGTGACTTCATCTGTTCCCGGTGGATTTGAAAATATCATTTCACGTTATTTCGAAGAGGAGATAAACAGGTGGCTGTCAGAAGTTAATATCCAGTTGGTCTCGATACAGCTTAGCTCTGCCTCTCTGAGTCCTACTTCGATGGTTGTGATGTGTATGCTCTTCTATAAAGAATTGTCTCCGCCCGCTCAGGTTCAGGCGACACAGCAGTCACAGCAGAATAACGACCTGCCTCCTATCGAGAGATGATATCAGTCGTAAGACTATGGCCAGCAGGAAAAATCCCTGTGAATATGATTGCGGGCAGGGGATTTATCTGCTGGTGATAAGGGTTAAAAAAAATCTGAAATTAAAAGTTGGCTCACTGGGAGAGGTATGCCTTGGAAGGGGAATTTATGTCTATATCGGTTCTGCCCAGAAGAATCTGAAACAGAGAATCGGAAGGCATCTTTTGAAATCAAAACGAATCTTCTGGCACATAGATTACCTAACTACAGACAGGAATGCAAAGGTTGAAAGTGTTTTTTACAGCAAAAGAGATAAATTTTGGGAATGCAGGATTGCAAAATTGCTCAGCAGGACAGAGATTCCTGTTCCGGGCTTCGGCTGTTCGGACTGTAATTGCAGGTCTCATCTTTTTAAGTTGCACTCAGTAAATATCATCAGTTCATTGGATATGAAAAGATATCAGTATGATTAGAGCAAATATTCAGATTGGACCTGAGAGCAATTTCTTTGTAAATTTCTTTGATGGCTTTTTTCTGTCTGCTCTGCCGTACTTTGTTTATTCAAAGATGGGATATTTGAGTAATATATAAGTAGTAATTTACAATAGGGTATTAGACAGAAAGATAAAATAATAACTTCTGACCGCGACTGTTAATTGTAATGTTTTTGATTTGAATGAAAGTTTCTGATTCTCGGACGGCAAGTAAGATTACAGATGAGAGTTTAAAATAAAAAAGGCGGCCGAAAAGCCGCCTTAATTGTTGGTAATTTCGTATAAATTACTCTGCTACGCAGACGCTGTAGCCCTGCTCTGTGTCTGTGCAGGTACCGGCTGAACAATCTTCGTTCTTTGCGCAAACCTGCCAGCACTTCAGGCCTTCATTGTCAAGGCACATTGCACCGGCTTCACAGTCGTTCGCTACGCCGCAGGCCTCTCCGACCTTCTTTGTACCGGCCTTTACGCAAACCTTATTGGCGCCGATTTTATAGCAGCCATTGCCTTCGCCGCAGGCCTCATCAATGCCTATTACTGTGCACTCTTTTGCACACTCAACGCCGCCGCCTACCTTGTCAATACAGAAACCGCCTGTGCAGGCATCTCCGGCCTTCTTGCCTTCGCAGGGATCTGCTACTTTGCCAGCATCTGCTGTCTCTTCGTCGTCACCGCAGCCGCCGATGTAGAGGCCAACTGCCAGTACTGAGAATACTGCGAGTACCCATAAAAGTGCCTTTGTGTTCTTCTTCATTCGTTCCTCCTTTGTTAAAACGAAATAACACTTCGGACTATTCGTCCAAACCTAAAATTCATTAGGCATATTAATATAAAGATTCGGACTTGTCAAATATTTTAATAAATTTTTTCCAAAATATTTTTTTGCTCAATAATCTTGCATAACAGAATCAATAATGGTAGTTAGGATTTTTCAGAAAGGAAGGGGAAGATGCACAGAGAATTAATGAATCAGAAAGGTATATCAGTAATCAAACTTCTGATATATATGGCCATTTTTGCAGTTTTCTATTTTGCCTATCTGTATATCCCTGTTGCTATCAGATACTATGATATAAAGGAGGCAGTCTCCGGTGCGGCAAATCAGGCACTGACCGATAAACGTGATGACCTGATAAGAAATAATTTTGCACAGAGGCTTAAAAGACAACATAATCTAAATGTCCCTCCTACTGCACTTGTGATTATCAGGGAGCCGTCCCGCTCCAAGGTCTCCGCAAAGATGCAATATCAGGAGCAGGTAAAATATGTCCCATTCGATTATACCCATATAATCGATATCACCGCAGAACATACTGCTATGGGGCATTATATCGCATATTAACTTTGAAGGAGGTCTTTGTGAAAGAGAGCAATAAAGTAATACTGAAGGGTGAGGAAATCAGGCAGCTGATTTCACAGATAGCCGAGAAGATAATCAGTCGCTACGGGAAGGATGCAGACAGGCTTTCACTGGTCGGTATCAGAACCGGCGGTGTCTATCTTATGGAGAGGATTCATAAGATTCTGAAGAAGAAACTCAAGACAGATATACCGAAGGGAATCGTGGATATTACTCTTTACAGGGATGATATTGATTCATCACTCTCAAAACCTGAGGTCGGTGAGACTGAGCTTCTTTTTGATGTAAATGACAAATACATTATTCTTATTGATGATGTTCTCTTTACAGGCCGTACAATCAGGGCGGCAATCGATGTCATCATTGATTTCGGGAGACCGAAGAAGATTGAGGTTGCAGTCCTTGTGGACAGAGGCCACAGGGAAATACCTGTTTATGCCGAATTTGTCGGATACAGGATAGAGACGAGGGAGAATGACAGGGTGAATGTGGTATTTACCGAGGAGGGGAAGAGGAAAGAGGATGCAGTAATTCTTGAAAAAGGAGAGAAGAAGTTATGACGATACCCAGAATTATAAAGAAAGGGGAATTTGCGCATAAAGATCTTGTATCAATGGAGCAGCTGACCGAAAAGGAGATTTATCTTATCCTTGATAAGGCAAGGATGTTCAAGGAGATATCTCTCAGAAATATCAAGAAGGTTCCTGCCCTTAAGGGAAAGACTGTGGTAAATCTCTTCTTTGAACCTTCGACCCGCACAAGGACATCGTTCGAGATTGCTGCCAAGAGGCTCTCTGCCGATATTGTAAATATTACCTCTTCGGCATCTGCCGTTGTCAAGGGTGAGACGCTGCTCGATACTGCACAGACTCTTATGGCAATGAAACCGGATTTTATGATTATCAGACATTCGTTTTCCGGTTCGGCACTCTATCTTTCGAAGATTGTCTCTGCATCGGTACTGAATGCCGGTGATGGTCTTCACGAGCACCCGACTCAGGCCCTGCTGGATATGTATACTATGAAGGAATATAAGAACCGCCTTGAGGGACTGAAGGTGGCTATAGTCGGGGATATTGCACATTCAAGGGTGGCGAGAAGTAATATCATCGGACTGAATAAAGTGAAGGCAGATGTAATGTTAGTGGGTCCCAAAACGCTGATTCCAACCGGTATCGAGAAGATGAATGTCAAGGTCTCCCACGATTTGAAGGAGGCTGTCAGCTGGGCGGATGTGGTAATGATGCTCAGGATTCAGCTCGAAAGACTGACTGAGGGGCTCTTCCCGACTATCAGGGAATATTCCATGCTGTACGGGTTGAATAAGGAGATTCTGAAGAATCTCAGAAAAGACGCAATTATTATGCATCCCGGTCCCATAAACAGGAATGTGGAGATATCGCCTGATGTAGTAAATGACAAGAGATGCGTTATCCTGAATCAGGTGGAAAACGGGGTGGCTGTAAGGATGGCGGTGCTTTTCCTCCTGAGAGGAGCCGAGAAGGTTAGTATAGAACAATAGTAAAAAAAGGAGAGATTTATGCTTCTGATAAAAGGTGCCAGACTTGTTGACCCTTCACATCATATTGACAAAAAGGCAGATATACTGATTGACAGAGGTAAGATAGTCGAAATAAAGGGGAGTATTAATGTAAGAGGTGCGGAGGTGCTCAGTGCCACAAATCTGATTCTCTGCCCGGGTTTTATTGATATCCATACGCATCTCAGAGAGCCGGGAGAGGAGTTCAAGGAGACAATAGAGAGCGGATGCAGGGCGGCTGCCGCAGGAGGTTTTACTGCTATAGCCTGTATGCCTAATACGATTCCCCCGAACGATAATCCCTCGACTACGAGATTTATTATGGAGAGGGCGCGTATGGCAAACGGTGTAAAGGTAATGCCCGTCGGTGCCATTACGGTCGAGCAGAAAGGTGAGAAACTCTGCGAATATTTCAGTATGAAGCAGGAGGGGATGGTTGCGATTTCGGAAGACGGAAAGAGTGTTATGAACAGCGGGATTCTAAGGAGGGCCATGGAGTATGCCGCGACTCACGATATTCTTGTTATATCCCACTGCGAAGACCACAATCTAAGCGGTAAGGGTGTTATGAATGAAGGCATATTCTCGACCCGTTTTGGTCTCAGACCTGTGCCAGTACAGTCGGAGGAGATTATAGTCTTCAGGGATATTGCTGTCTCCTCACTGACAGGGTGCAGGCTCCATATAGCTCATGTCTCCGCAGCCGATTCGCTCTTTCATATCAGGAGGGCAAAGAAGAAGAAGATGAGAGTTACGGCGGAGACAACCCCGCATTATCTTTATCTCAGCGATGATATGCTGAGTACCTACGATACGAATCTCAAGGTAAATCCGCCTCTGAGGAGCCGCTCTGATGTACAGGCCCTGAGGAAGGCTATTAAGGACGGAACTATCGATTGTATTGCGAGTGACCACGCCCCGCATTCTCCGGCGGAAAAGGAAGTGGAATTCGATATAGCAAAGCCGGGGATTGCCGGTCTTGAGACGAGCGCCGGACTGATAATGAATCTGGTAAATGATGGTGTAATTTCTCTTAAGAGGGCAATACATCTGATGTCAACAGGGCCTGCAAAGGTATTGGGAATATCTCCCAACAGCCTTACTGTCGGGCAGGAGGCCAATATTACCATTATAGACTTGCGGAAAGAGTGGGTGGTGGACCCTTCGAAGTTTTTCAGCAAGGCAAGAAATACGCCTTTTGCGGGATATAAACTGAGAGGCAGGGTACTTGCCACTATTGTTTCGGGCAGGGTACTCTATTCCGAACTCTGATATGCTGGATGGCTTTTTGGAAAAGATTTATCCTATTTTGGAACAGGTCTTTGATGAAAACAGTATAGCCCTGCAGAGAAAGAAGTTTTTTTCTCTTGTTGGTGATATCTACGAAAACGAGGATTTCTATCAGGAACGGATAAATGCATTTCTGGAGTGGTTTCTGGTAGAGGCAGATACATCTAAAGTCAGCCGTCCTGTACTGGGACATATCCTCAATCGGGATGCACACCGAATCGATGACGAGACGAGAAGGATAGCAGAGGCGATGATAAAGTCACGGCGTTCTGTCTTTCATCTGGTCAGGAAGGAATCTGAATTTGCTGTCCTTGAGGATATTTTTGACAGGGAGAGATTCTATGTAGACCCCGACCCGAGGATTGACAGTACCGAGAGAAAGGCCCTTGTTGAGAGCAGGGTATGTGTTCTGAACGGACGCAGCCGTATAATGAGTACATACCTGAAATTTCCTGATAACATCAGGAAAATCATTCTGAAAAGGTTGAAAAAGGTATCCAGAACAGATATAGCATTAAGGGAGAGGTTTTTGGAATACTCGTTTGCATTGTTTGTAAGGAATGAGAGATACAGGAATATCCCTGTCGAGAAGATTGCCCAGTCCCTTGATTATCTGATATCGGTGAACCGGCAATGAAGACTGCAGGATTTTTTATTGTCTTTCTGCTCTACTTTTCTTCACTTGTTTTGTTTTATATTATACTGCCCCACGATTTCCAGATTACGTATCTTGCATATATCGCTCTTATATCTCTGGTCTTTTCTGTGGTTACATATACAGGAGTCATTTTTGTCTTCGGAAAGCATCTTGCCTGGATGAAGGAGAATATCAGAAAGGCAATGGATTATATCAGAAATCCGCATATGAAGTATCCGGAGGAGGAACTTTTCTCGGAGTTTTTCAGCAATGTTATGGAGATGTTCAGGCGGAATCAGGAGGATATCAAGAGGGATATTGCAAAGAGGGATGAATTCATAAGATGGCTTACGGAGGAGGTCAACCGCTGCTCATACGAACTCAACAGAAAGAACAAGGCACTTATGGAGAAGGAGAAGAATATTGCACTCGGACATCTGGTTGCAACTATCGCCCACAAACTGGGTACACCCCTTAATTCCATATCAGGACATATCCAGCTCATTCTTTCCAACAACAGACTCGATTACGACACAAAGAACAGGCTCACCATAATAAATCAGGAATTACAGAGAATAGAGAAGATTATCCGTCAGGCGCTGGATGTTCTTATACTTGATAAACAGAAGACCGAAAAGATAAATGTAAAGGAATTTCTCTCGGAGATTATCGATTTCCTTCTGCCCTCTCTGCAAAAGGAGATTGAGAGTATAGAACTCAATATTGAGCCTGACCTCTCGGTTATACATTCTGACCCCGATATGCTCCGGGAGGTTGTCATCAATCTGGTTTCAAATGCAAATGAGTCTATTCACGGAAAGGGATTTATCAGAATATCTGCCGGTAAATTCTCCGATGGAATGTGTTATATAAGAGTTGCCGATAACGGAGTGGGGATATCCGGAGAACTGAGAGAGAAGATATTTGAACCTTTTTTTACGACGAAGCATAAGGGAAAGGCATCGGGTCTTGGTCTGACGATATGCAGGGAGATTGCAAGGGTTCTGGGGGGAGATATAGTGGTAGAAAGTACTGTCGGCAAAGGTTCTGTTTTTACTTTCAGTTTCAGGGATAAGAAGGAGGGGAAAATATGAAAAAATCGAATATTATAATTGTTGACGATGAACTTGAAAATATAGCGCCTCTGATAACATACCTGAATGACTTTGATACATATAACATATCGCAGTTCTCGGATGGCCGTGTTGCTATTGAGACAATCAAGACAAAACGTGTGGATGTTGTCCTCTGTGATGTTAGAATGCCTTATATGTCCGGTTATGAAGTTCTGAAATGGGTCAAGAGCAATTATCCGGATATAATTGTAATAATGATGACGGGATTCGGGTCGGTAGATGATGCGATGATGGCAATGAGGCTCGGGGCATTTGATTACCTCTCGAAACCGTTTGATATTCAGAAGGCAGAGCTTACTATCAGAAGGGCTATCGAACACCGTGACCTGCTGAGAGAGAACGAGGCGCTGAGTTATTCGCTCAAGGAAAAATACGATATAGTTAACATAGTCGGCAAGAGTCAGGAGATGATAAATGTCTTCAAGCAGGTGGCGGCTATTGCCCCTACGGATTCTACTGTTCTTATAATAGGGGAGAGCGGGACCGGAAAGGAACTCGTTGCAAGGTCCATCCACAAGAATTCAAAGAGGGTTGATAAGCCGTTTGTCGTGATAAATTGTACGGCGCTTGCCGAATCTCTGCTCGAGAGCGAACTGTTCGGGCACGAGAAGGGGGCTTTTACAGGGGCTATCTCCCAGAAACGGGGACTTTTTGAGGAGGCCAACGGCGGGACGATATTTCTGGATGAGATAGGAGATATTTCACCTAAGATGCAGGCACAGATACTTAGGGTGCTCGATACCGGAGAGTGTAAGCGGGTAGGCGGTAATACGGTCTACAGGGTAGATGTAAGAATAATTGCGGCAACCAATAAGGACCTCGAAAAGGAGGTTAGGGAAGGGCGGTTCAGGGAGGATTTGTATTTCAGACTGGATGTTGTTACCCTGAGACTTCCGCCGCTCAGGGAAAGGGGTGAAGACATAGAGATTCTGATTCAGCACTTCATTCAGAAATTTTCAGCGCGGCAGAACAAACCTATGAGGGGTATTTCATCCTCTGCTATGAGAATGCTCAAAGAATACAGGTGGCCCGGCAATGTGAGAGAGCTTGAGAATGCCATGGAGAGGGCTGTCTCTCTCAGTTTTGAGGGTATTATTACACCAAAGGAATTGCCCAAGAATATAATCAAGGATTTCAGGGAGCCGGAGAGCGGACAGGATGTGCTGATTCCTTTTGTGCCCGAAAAGAAGATGCATCCCTTAACCGGAGACGGAGTGCGTGAAGCATCAGAGGAAGATGATATCGAAATCAGTGAAGGAGATAAAAAGATAGGGTACTTCAATATTGTCAATGACAGGCCTACCCTTGATGTCTTTACATCGAGATATCTGAGACTGCTTCTCAAGGAGTATAAAAACAATAAATCGAGGGTTGCCCAGATTCTGGGAGTGGAAAGAATGACCCTGTACAATATGCTCGAGCGGTATGGTATTGACCGCAAGGATAATTCCGGCAACGGTTCTCAGGAATAGGATGATGGGCAGACAACTGCTGTCAGTGACAGGAAAGATATTTACCGTATACGAACTGACAAACCGCATAAGTACACTTCTCAATGAAAATATCGGATATGTGTATGTGAGGGGAGAGGTGAGCAATCTCAGGGTCTCAGATGCCGGACACGCGTATTTTACAATAAAGGATGAAAAGAGTCAGATATCTGCCGTTCTTTTCAGAGGACAGAATATTAAAATCAGTTTTAAGGATGGCAGCAGGATTGTTGCAGGCGGTATGGTGACCGTATACCCGCCGCGGGGGGTCTATCAGATTGTCGTAAATGAAATAATGAATGACGGTCAGGGTGAACTCTATCTCCGTTACGAGGAACTGAAAAAGAGACTCTTTGAAAAGGGTTTGTTCTCCGAAGACATTAAGAAGGCGCTCCCTGATTTTCCGTTTCATATAGGAGTGATAACGAGTCCCTATGGTGCCGCTGTCAGGGATTTTGTCAGGACAGCGCTCAACAAGAATCCGTTTGTTGAAATCTCGGTTTATTCCGCAAGGGTTCAGGGGGAAGGGGCTCAAGAAGATGTGATATCAGGGATAAGATATTTCAACAAAGAGAAGGAAGTAGATGTCATAGCGATAGTAAGGGGAGGGGGCTCGTTCGAGGACCTCTTTTGTTTTAATGACGAAAGTCTTGCATACGCAATAAGGGAGAGCAGGATTCCTGTAGTAACCGGTATAGGACACGAGATTGATTTTACAATCGCGGATTATGTTGCTGACAGGCGGGCAGCGACTCCGACCGCTGCAGCTGAGTTGTCCGTCAGGTCGTTTGACGAGATGACAGATGCAATCACTGATTATAAAGACCGTCTCGATACAGCAGTTAAGGAGGGTATGCTCATCAGGGAAAGGGTAATCAGAAGATTTCTCAGAGGCTTCTACCGGGACAAGGAGAGGTTTGATGAAAAGGCTGAGATGCTGAATCTATGCATTGAAAGACTCGGAATTGCAATCAGAAATCTTGTTTCTGTACGTTATGAAAGGGTCAGCAGGTGTAATGCCCTTGTGGAAAGATATTCTCCTAAAGAGAGAATCAGAAAATACTCCGAAAAGATTTCTCTTCTTGGTCTCAGGCAGAAAGGGGCTGTCCTCAGTCTCTTTGAGACGGCAGAGAGCAGGCTGAAAAACAGTCTGACAAGATTAGAGCTGTTGAATCCGGAAAATATTCTGAAAAAGGGATATTCGGTGGTATTTAAGGACGAAAAAATAATCAGCGATGCCGGTATGCTTTCTGATGAGGATATAATCGGAATAAGATTTTTCAAGGGCAGTGTCAGGGCTCTGGTGAAAAAACAGGGCAAATAAAAATCCGCACGGAAGATTTGTTATGAACGGTAATCCCGCAAAACCCCTCTTTGTGTTTATAATCCTCTGGGGTAGTGCTCTATCTGCCACACAGACTATTCTGCTCAGGGAGTATATGTGTTTTTCCGGAGGAAATGAGATTTCCCTCGGATTACTTCTTGCTGTGTGGCTTCTCTTCAACTCGGCAGGTGCTTTTTTAATGGGATTCGGTATTGACAGTGAGGACGGCAGGAGACTCTTTCTTCTGCCGCTCTGCGGATTCCTGTTTGCCATTTTGTCTGTATTTTTTCTGCGATATGCGCATGTGATTCTGTCTTTGGAGAAAGGGACGCTCGCGGATGTGAAGACACTGTTTATCGCCTCTCTGATTGCCGTCTCTTTACCGGCGCTTGCCTCAGGTATATCCTTTCCGTATCTCAGCAGTATTTTGAAAAAGCAGAGGGGTAGTCTGAGTATAGCATTTGTTTATGGTACAGAGTCACTGGGACTTCTGCTGGGTTATCTTCTGACAGTAATTCTGCTCAAACTGAGGTGGCAGCATCTTTCCATTATCTGTATTATATATGGTTTTGTCCTTGTATCCCTTACTCTGTGGGGAAGAGGAAAGAATAGATTTTTGCGTTTTTTTATCTCTGCCATATCTGTTCTGGTGGCGGTTATCTTTTTCTCTTATGCTGACAAATCAGTAATGAAGGATTCATTCGAAAGAATCAACAGGGGATACAGATATGTTCAGGGTATCGAGACAAATTATAACAGGTATATTATTGCTCAGAGGAATTCGCAGTATGTCCTGTTTGTAAACAATATCTTTTCGGGACTTATAGGAGATGAATACAGCAGTAAGATAACAGCGCATCTTGTAATGTCTCTGAGCGATTCACATAAAAATGTGCTGGTTCTGGGTGAGGCATCCTATGACCTGCTGAAACATATAAGTGAGTATAAAAGTGATATTGATTATGTCGAGAATGATGCCCACCTGAAATCATTTATCAGGGAGAATTCATTGCTGAAAGAGACCAATACCGGCAATATCCGTTTTATTCAGGATGACCAGAGAAAATATGTCAAGAGCAGCCGTAAAAAATATGATATTGTCTTTGCCGATACCGGTGAGGCACTGAGTCTGCAGACCAACCGTTATTATACTTCCGAATTCTTCTCTGAGGTAAGCAACATATTAAACAGAGACGGAATATTCATTACCCGTCTCATCCCTGTTACTTCTGTTCCTTCAGGACCAAAACTGGATTATCTTGTCTCTGTCTTCAATGCCTTGAAGAAGAACTTTCCGTATGTCTCTGCACTTGACTACGGGAGCACGATTCTTGCGGCATCATTCCTGCCTGTAGACCTGAGATTAGAAAAAGTTGTATCGAGATACACAAAGGATGTGGTAAGTGGCTGTGATTTTGAGCCGGAGATTCTGAGCATTGCTCTTCAGGAAGAGAACAACAGGCGCATACAGAATCTGCTCGAGAACGGGGGCAGACGGATAAATCTGGATCTGAATCCCTCAGCCCTTTTGTCGGGTCTTGTATTGTGGGAGATGTCTGTCTCGGAAAAAGGGGACTCGGTTTTATCTGTCGCAGCCGGCTATGGGACAATTTTCATCTATGCAGCCTTACTCATTCTATTCTTACTGGCATTTTATTTCAGAAGAAAAAGGTATGTATATCCTGCAACTGTTATCTTTTTTCAGGGATTTCTCTCTATGGCTCTTGAACTGATTATTGTCTACAGGTTTCAGGTAGAGAGCGGAACTTTGTATTACTATGTTGCTCTGTTATTCTCATCCTATATGGGTGGTCTCTCGGCAGGTTCGTTTCTTACCCGTATTGTAAGGTCGAGACATTATGTGCTTCTGGCCGGAAATCTTCTTCTGGTTCTTCTACTTTATATCCGGTCGCTTCCGGTATTCCTGCTTGTTCTTTTGCTGTTTATAAACGGGACACTGACCGGAATTCTCTTCGGCAGGCTCTCCGGATATCTGGTCGTTTCTGAAAATAACCCGATTAAGAGGTCTTCTTCGGTAATTGACTTCTCTGATTGTATGGGAGGAGTACTTGCATCGTTGATGATTCCGCTTGTTCTGATTCCTCTGTCCGGACTTGAATATTCTCTCAATCTGATATTTGTTATCGGGGTTTTAATTCTCATATTTTCTGCTATGACAGAGATGTCAAGAAGTGAGAGTTGACTGATAACCTGCTAATATTATGAAATCACGTATATTTTTTTGCCTATATTTGCGGAATTACGGTCCTGATAAATATTTACCTGCAGACTTACATATTAGTTTGACATTGGATTTCAGTTTTTGGTATAATAGGTTTTTATAAAGGAGGTCAGAGATGAAAAACGTCTTCTCCCTGATTTTTGTATTATTTACCCTTACAATCTTAGGATGTCAGTGCGATGACACGAACCCTGTACTTTCTTCTATCAGGCCTGAACCTCAGGCAAGTGAAGAGGAGATTGATTTCGGAAAAGTCCTTGTAGGCTCGACAGCCCAGAGAGAACTCAGGATCACAAACAAAGGGCAGGCAGAGCTTAAGTTCGTAAGTGCGGAGATTCAGCTCAAATCACATAAGACCGCAAAGCCCTTCAGCGGACAGATTGAAAATAAGAGTCTGGAGAATATCGAAGGCATAAAGGTCGATGTGAATAAGGCAAAGAGTATAAATTTGACTTATTCTCCTCAGGCCGTGGGTGCCGATACTGCCGAACTGCACATAAAATACTATGTAAGAGAATCCACCGGAGAGACGGCAGAGCTCGTTGTAAAGATGAAGGGTGAAGGTGCAAAGACTGACCTCGATGTATGCATTCTGGATGAAAATGATCAGGAAGTCAAATGCCAGTCGAGTTGTCCGTTTGCAGACGGTAAACTCACGAACTGCCTTGAGAAGAATTTCGGTGACCTTGATATAAATCAGGAGGCAGTGGCAAAATTTGCAATAAAGAACAAGGGAGGTTTCTCTCTCAGTATCATAGATGCAAGGGCAATTCAGTGTCCGAAGACCAAGCCCGAGTGTGATTTTGAGAGTATGGTGGCAACTACCAGCAGTAATGAATTTTATATGTCAGACCCCTCATCTGGTTCATACAGCGGTACACTTTCCGAGTATCCAAAGACAGGACATATGGTTATTGTTAAAGTCAGATACAAAGCCATTGACGGCGGTATTGATATCGGTGCCCTGAAGGTTATAAGTGATGATCAGGTAATGAATTCCGTATACGTAAAACTGACTGCAAAGGGTATAGCTCCGAAGATCTGTGTTGAACCGGCAAATTACACATTCCCGACGACCACTGTCGGGCAGAAGTCAACAGGTCAGATCAAGATTACTTCCTGTGGTACCAAGGACCTTGTTATAAGCAATATAGAGCTTGTCAACAATGCGGAAGGTGATTTCGGATATGATGGTGTAGGCCAGTCGCTTCCGCTTACACTTATGCCCGGACAGTTTGTAAATGCCAGTGTCTTCTTTGCCCCGAAGAGCTGTTCGGACGCAGATTCTCCGGACCTTGCTCAGCTAAAGATAACCGCAAATGACCCGTCATTGTCCAACGGTATCGGTTTTGTCAGAATGTACGGCGATTGTCAGACTGCGCCCGAGTGCAAAATTCAGCTTGACCCGGCGTTTCTGGACTTCGGAAATATTCTCCAGAACAATTCAAAGGAACTGCCGTTCAACGTAATGAATATCGGTAATGCGGATTGCGATATCGCCAGCATCGGCGGACTCACCAATAACAAATTTTCCATTACCAAGGTTGTTGAGGAGAATAAGACAGGACAGCAGACAAATATAAGCTCTCCCTATGCTTTCAAGATTCCGCCGGGTGAGAAAGGGATTGTTACGGTAAAATTCCAGGCAGATAATACACTCGGGACATTTACGGATACAGCAACTGTAAATTACGGGTCCGGAAATGCAAAGATCAATATGAAGGCAACGGTTATTCAGAAAGGACAGTGTCAGTTTACGGTTACTCCGTCTTCGACCCTCAATTTCGGCAATGTTGCAAAAGGCTCATGCAGTACAAAGGGTATTCTTATGGAGAACAAGGGAGCAGATATCTGCACAATCAATACTGTCAAGAAGGGCCAGATGACAGGTCCGTGGTTCTCTCTTGTCAAGAATTACAACGGAACTACTGTTGATATAGGTAATTTTACAAAGATTGAGACCAAGTGCTGTCCGACCGGAACAGGTTCTGCTCCGAACTCAATGGGAGTCCCTGATATGTTTGGTACCTACAACTATGTCTATATCGGGACAAATGCAGCGAATCAGCCGGCACAGGCCTGTACAATGGAGACGTCTCCGGGCTGGTGTGTAAAACTGCAGTGCACAGGTGTTAACTCGAGACTCGATGTGCTGCCCAACCCGATAGATTTCGGAATTGTTACATACGGCTGTAATTCGCAGGAGATCGTTGTAAAACTCTATAACAACGGAACCGCACAGCTAACTGTTGGTCCTGATATAAGCGCGCAGGCATCACCACCCTTTATCATTACATCGAAACCTTCAGGTGCTACGACTATTCAGCCAAATACCTCGATTGTGATCAAGATTAAGTACAGACCTTCGGTTCAGAGCGGAGTCGAGACCGGCAAACTCAGAATTCAGACAGATGCCCCGAATGCAAACAATGGCTATGTAGAGGTACCGCTAAGAGGAGAAGCAACACCCGACAAGAACGTGACAGATACGTTCAAGCAGTCCGACAAGCCGATTGTGGATGTTCTCTGGTGTGTGGATAATTCCGGTTCTATGGGTGATGAGCAGTCGATGCTTGCAGGTAACTTCCCGAAATTCTCGAGTTATGCAACGGTAAAGGATCCTGTAACGGGAGATTACAAGATAGATTTTAACATTGGTGTTATTACTTCGGAGATAAATGATGCGGAGAAGATAAATAGCGTGATGAATTATCCGGGCGTTCTCTATGCCAAGAGCGGATATCCGAAGATTATTGCAAATTATCCACCTGCAGCGCCGAGAGACCCTGCATTCGATCCGGTTACGACAGATTTTAATAAGGCATTCGCCGCCAATGCAACGGTCGGAACCTGCTGCTCTGACGAACAGGAGGCCTGTCTCGAGGCTATGAAAATGGCTCTCTCCGACCCGATTATCAACGACCCGCAGGGGAATAAGGGATTTTTAAGAAACAGCAATACCAAATTCTCCAAGCTTGCACTTGTGGTTCTTTCGGACGAAGAGGACCAGTCTCCTGCCAGTGTAGATTACTATGTAGATTTCTTCAAACAGATCAAAGGCGTCAGAAATACAGACCTCTTATCTGCCAATATAATCTGCGGACTTGACAAACACGGGACCATTCAGAATCCGCCTAACGCAGCAGATTGCGGTGATACTGCAAACGGGAACGGTGCCTATGCGGCAAAGAGGTATCTAGACTTCTACAAAAAGGTTGGAAACGGCAGGGCATACTCGATCTGTGACAAGACATGGGGAGATAAACTTAACGAACTGGGTATTGATGTATGGACAGCACAGGTTGAATACTATCTCTCAAGACCTGCAGACCCGAATACAATTCAGGTTACTGTCAATGGTCAGCCGGTCAACAAAGACCCCGTAAACGGATATCAGTATGACCCGGACCACAACTCGATCTACTTCGGCGCAAATGCAGTTCCTCCAAAGGGTGCCACTATTGTTGTAAAGTACGAGGCCCAGTGCTACTGATTCAGGGCTTATGAGTACTATAATTCATAGAGCGGTAGTCGGACTACCGCTCTTTTTTTATCAGAAGCGGTAAGGACAGGTATTTTTATTCGGGTTGCTACATTTCTTTTATTGACACTATTAAAATTATATATTAGTTGAAATTTCTGTATTATGAGTGAGATTGCAGTTTTATTGATATTTACAGGGATTGTATTTGTATTTGTATTCGGGATGTGGCTCTTTACATTCCTTTTCGGTCCCAAGGAAAGGACAAGGGTAAAATCGCTCCCGTTTGAGTGCGGTATGGAACCGGTTGGGCCGAACAGAACCCGTTTCCCTGTGCAGTATTATCTCTATGCAATCCTCCTTGTTATATTTGATGTGGAGGTGGTCTTTCTATTTCCACTTGCACTGATTTTCAGAGAAAACTCTCTTCTGATTTATGTCGCTATGGCGGTTTTTCTTGTTTCGGCGTTTTTGGGATATGTGTATGTTTATAAAAGAGGCGGATTTGATTTCGAGGAATAACGATGGGTGAGGAAGAACTCTTAAAAGGCGCTGTAATTACCTCGAGGCTCGATGAGTCGATAAAGTTCTTTGATAAGGTACTTAACTGGGCAAGAAAGTACTCGCTTTTTCAGTATCCGTTTGCAACTGCCTGCTGCGCTATGGAATATATGACTACTATGGGTCCAAGGTATGACTTGGGCAGATTCGGGGCAGAAGTTCCGAGATTCTCTCCTCGGCAGAGTGATTTATTATGGGTTGTCGGCACAGTCAGTCACAAGCTCGCACCGGTGCTTTTGAGGGTTTACGAACAGATGTGTGAGCCGAAATGGGTTATCTCCTATGGTGTATGTGCTTCATCAGGTGGTTTCTACAATAATTATGCAACAGTTCAGGGTATAGATTCTGTTATCCCGGTCGATGTATATATTCCGGGCTGTCCTCCCAGACCCGAACAGGTGCTGGATGCCTTAATGCTCCTACAGAAGAAGATAGACAGCGGAGAAGCAAAATGGCGGTTATCGGGGAAGAAGAGAGATGAATAGAGAGGTTATAGAAAAGATAAGAGGGAGTTTTTCGTCAGAGATTATATCCTTTTATGAAGATAGGGATATGCCGGAATTTATTGTCAAGAGAGATGCACTACTGAGATTCGTGAAGTTTCTGAAGGAAGAATCCGATATTAAAATGGAGCAACTCACTGATATTACAGCCGTTGACTGGTATAAGAAGAAGGAGGAGAGATTCGAGGTAGTCTATCATTTTTATTCATATTCCTTAAATCACAGGCTGAGAGTAAAGGTGAATCTGAGAGAGGACGATGTAAAGATTCCGAGCATCACCGATATTTTCAAAGGGGCAAACTGGTTCGAGAGGGAGTGTTACGATATGTACGGGATAATCTTTCTGAATCATCCCGATTTGCGAAGGATACTTCTCTATCCGGAATTTGTGGGACATCCCTTGCGGAAGGATTATCCTATTGATAGAAGGCAGCCGCTCGTAAAACTCAGAAGGACGGAGGAGAGGCGTGAGCGACCTTAAAGAGAGAGTGCAGGAAATAACTATTAATATGGGACCGTCGCATCCCGCAATGCATGGGACCATAAGGCTGCTTGTCACTCTTGATGGTGAAAAGGTAGTGAAGTGTGATACCCAGATAGGTTATCTTCACAGGGCATTCGAGAAGATGTGTGAGGCCAATGTATGGCAGGCAAACTTCCCTTATACCGATAGGCTGAATTATGTAAGTCCGCTTATGAACAATGTCGGGTATGCACAGGCTGTTGAAAAGCTTATCGGAATTGAGATACCTGAGAGGACAAAGTATATCAGGACACTGCTCTGTGAACTCTCGAGGGTAGCAGACCATCTGACCTGTATTGCCGCAGCTTCTATGGAACTGGGTGCCTTTACAGTATTCCTCTATTGTATGGAGGGAAGGGACCTGATATGGGACAGAATCGAGGAACTTACAGGTGCAAGGGTTACGCCCGCTTATGTCCGTATCGGCGGGCTTGCAAGAGACCTGCCGGATGGTTTCAATGAGAGAGTCATATCAATTCTGCCGAGAATCGAGAAGGTTATCTCGGATATAGATGAACTTCTGACAAATAACCCGATATTTATAGACCGTACAAGAAATACAGGTGTTATTAGTGCAGATGATGCGATAGAACTTGGATTTACGGGTCCCTGTCTGAGGTCCACAGGAGTAAAACACGACCTGAGAAAGAAGCAACCGTACCTGATCTACGACAGATTCGATTTTGATGTACCTGTTGGGACAAATGGTGACAATTACGACAGATATATGGTCAGAATGGAGGAGATGAGGCAGTCGATAAGGATTATCAGACAGGTTATAAAGGATATACCTCGGGGTAAAATCAATATTGACAATACGATGTATATTTTGCCGCAGAAGGACGAGGTTTACAAGACCATCGAGGGGGTAGTCAATCACTTCAAACTCATTATGGACGGTATTCAGGTGCCTGCGGGTGAGGTATATGATGCCACAGAGGCGGCGAACGGCGAACTTGGTTTTTATCTCGTATCAGACGGGGGAGGCAAACCTGTAAAGTGCCGCGTAAGATCGCCTTCTTTTGCACTGATGCAGGGTCTGGAGAAGATGGTGGTAGGCTCATATCTGGCTGATATCATTCCGACGTTTGGTTCAATCAATATGATAGGCGGGGAGTGTGACAGGTAATGGCTCTTTGCAATATTAAAATAAACGGCAAGCCACTTTCTGTCGAAGAAGGCACTAACCTTATAGAGGCGGCAAAGCTACTTAATATTGAGATTCCGCATTTTTGCTATCACAGGCATCTCTCAGTTGCCGCAAACTGCCGTATGTGTCTTGTTGAGGTAAAGAATAGCCCCAAGCTCGTGCCTGCCTGTCAGACAAAGGTCTCAGATGGGATGGAGGTCTTTACGGATACGGAGAGAGTCAAAAGGGCACAGGCGGCAATAATGGAGTTTCTGTTTATCAATCATCCTGTGGATTGCCCGATTTGCGACCAGGCCGGTGAGTGCTATCTGCAGGAATATTATATGAAATTCGACAAGACACTCAGCCGTTACAAAGAAGAAAAGAATAAGAAGCGAAAGGCATATCTCATCGGTCCAAGAGTTATCTATGATGCCGAGAGATGTATTCTCTGTACCCGTTGTATAAGATTTATGGAAGAGGTTATAAAAAGACCTGTTTTGGGTATAAAATACAGAGGTGATAAAGGCTATATTACGACTTTTAAGGATGAGACCTTTGACGACCCGTATTCGGTAAATACGGCAGATATCTGCCCTGTGGGTGCCCTCACGAGCGCGGATTTCAGGTTCAGGGTGAGAGTCTGGGAGCTCACAGAGACTGATAGTATCTGCTGGGGATGTTCAAAGAACTGCTCGGTAAAGGTGTGCCACAAAAATAACATAGTTTATCGATTTCTCCCCCGCACAAACGAGAACGTAAACAGATTCTTCATCTGTGACGAAGGGAGGCTGAGCTACAAGCTTATTCATACTGACAGGCTGAATTATGCACTGCGAAGAGGTAATCAGATAGATTCAGAGAGCGCCCAGTCCTTTATCTCGGAGATTGTAGCGAGTGATTCGCAGAATATCTCTCTGGTTGTATCTCCTTCGGTAAATAATGAATCTCTGTATCTCATCGGACGTCTTGCAAGGGATGTACTGAAAAATAGTAATATCTATTTTGTGCAGGCTGAGACTTGGGAAGAGGACGGGATACTAAAGAGCCGCATCAGGGATTATAATTATTTCGGGTTTGTGAGAGTAATGAAGAGTCTGGGACTAAATATTGCAGAGTTAAAGACCGATTTGCAGCTCAAAAAGACCGTTCTCCTCTTCGGTGCAAATATGAGGGATGAATACAAAAACATTCTCAGGCAAAAGAGGGTTATAGTTTTCGATACCCATACAGACGATTTTGTGAGGTCTGCAGAGATAGCAGTTCCGGTTACATCCTTATATGAAGATGATGGGACAGTAATTAATTCGGACGGTATTCTGCAGAGATACAAAAGGGCAGTTGAATCTGAATCCTTGGCTATGGTATATTATCTGAGAAATCTGCTCTCGGATCTGGATGATGAATATTTATTCGAGAATGAGGAGTCTGTCTTCGATAATTTTCTTTCACCTCTTCTGGGTATCAGAGATATGAAATTTGCAGGCATTCCACCTGAGGGTATCAGATTATGATTCCGGTTCTGATTGAAATTCTGAAAGTCGCGCTCTTTCTGGCAGTTGCCCTGACCGCCGGAGCGATACTCTCTTGGGTGGAAAGAAGAATGTCGGGTTTTATTCAGGACAGGCTTGGACCAAACAGGGCAAATATAGTTCTCTTTGGCAGAAATATCACCTTAGGAGGACTCTTACATCCAGTTGCAGATGGTCTTAAGATGCTCTTTAAGGAAGACTTTATTCCGGAGGGTGCAAACAGACTTCTCTTTGTACTTGCACCATTTCTGGCGATGTTCTTTGTACTGATGGGTTTTGCCTCGCTTCCCGTTGCAGAGAGCATAAATATAGCGGGCTATGATATCAGATTTCACTTCTTCGATTTCAATGTAGGGATGCTCTTCCTCTTTGCTGTCTCCTCTCTCTCGATATTCGGAGCAATACTCGGCGGATACAGTTCTAACAACAAGTGGGCTCTTCTGGGCGGAGTCAGGGCTGCAGCACAGCTCATCAGCTACGAAACTGTTATCGGACTCGTCCTTTTGTCTGTGGCACTTGCATTCAATACACTCTCGGTTACAGAGATACTGCAAAAGCAGGACTCAGTACTCTTCGGATTTTTGCCGGGCTGGGGAATCTTTGTCCAGCCTCTCTCGTTCGTTCTGCTCTTTATTGCACTCCTTGCAGAGGGCAAGAGGGCACCATTCGATATACCTGAGGGTGAGTCCGAGATTATCGGTTACTTTGTTGAATATTCGGGTCTGAAGTTTGCTATGTTCTTTTTATCTGAATTTATTGAGGTTGTTTTCATTGGCGCTGTTGTTACACTCTTGTTTTTAGGCGGATATCACATTCCATACCTCTCATCGGAAAACTATTTTCTGGCAACACCTTATGTCTTCTTTGTCGCCGGAATTCTTCCTCTCTTTCTTTCATACTTTGCATTGAGGTATCACAAGTCTGCCTCATTCTTTGTAATTCTGTTTTTCTCGGGTGTCGCACTGGTCTTTTTCGGAGTGGTATCGTTTATTCTCCCGCAGGGTTCTGTCTTTTCGGATATTCTGGTAAGGGCTTCGCAGATACTGGTTTTCTGTATGAAGACGGGCATAGTCGTATTTATTCTTTTTATGATAAGATGGACACTTCCGAGATACAGATTTGACCAGTTGCTTAGAATCGGTTGGGAGAGGCTGGTTCCTCTCTCGATTCTGAATATTTTACTGACAGGGCTTTTTCTCTTATGAACGGATTTTTGGGTATATTAAAAGGACTTAAGGTTACATTCTCACACTTTCTGACAAATCTTTTGTACGGGAAGAAGGGGAATATAGTAACTGTGGAATATCCCGACGAAAGACTGAAATACGGGCCCAATTTCAGGGGTGTTCACAGGCTTTTGAAGAGAGAGGACGGGACACCAAGGTGTGTTGCCTGCTATATGTGTCAGACGATATGCCCTGCGCTCTGTATAAAGATAACTGCTGCTGAGAGACCGGGCGGGCATCCGCTCGAAAAGATGCCTTCCGAATTTATTATCGATGAACTCAGATGTGTTGTATGCGGGCTCTGTGTCGAGGCCTGCCCTGAGGATGCAATAAGGATGGATTCGGGAATTCATATGCCTCCTCATACCGACAGGCAGGATTTTATATTGAATTCAAAGATATTGCATTCCGTAAAAGGGTATCAGGAAAGAGAATGAAAAGATATCTTTTTGGTGCTCTTCTTATTCTCCTGATTATATCTGTTGTTCTGTTTTTGCTGACAAGGGATACAGGCAGGGAGGAAAACAGGGAGAGAGAGAATCAGAGACCGCAGGCAGTGCACAGAGACAAAAAGTTTTCGGAAGAGGAGAAGGAGAGGCTCGAAAAACTCGGAATAGCCGTTAAGAATATCAAGAGACTCCCCTTCATAATCCAGAAAGAGGGACAGAAGACAGATGAGTCTGAGGATAAAGGGACGCTCATCGGTGTTGTCACAGACAGTGATAATAAGCCGCTTAAGGGTTGTGTTGTCACCCTTAAGGGAGAGAACGAGCCTTTTACCTCGGCAAGAAGAACGGATATGAGCGGTAAGTTCTTTTTTGAGAGAATAAAATCGGGTAATTACAGACTTGTGGTGCACTGTCAGGACGGAAAGGCCGAAAGAGACGGAGTACTTGTACAGAAGGATAAGGTAAACAATATTGAGATTACCCTTGAGAAGAAGGAGATGGTCTCCACATCCGTAATATCAGGGAATATTATAGATTTTGCAACACGGAGTCCGGTAGAGGGTGCGGGAGTAGCTTTTGCGGGAAAAAACGAGAATAGTTCGGAGATTACAACCGACAGTCTCGGCAGATTTTCACTCAATGCTACCTCTAATCAGAAGGGAAGGCTGATTATACAGAAGGAAGGTTATGTAAGAAAGAGTATTGAAATAGATGTGAGAGAAAAGGAGATAAGTCTCAATAACATTTTGCTTGTTAAGGGAAATATCAGTAATGAAGGACAGAAATATCAGGGAATCGGTGCAGCACTTATTGAGAAAAACAATGAATTTGTAGTTACGAATATATTCGAAAATACGCCGGCAGAGAAGGCAGGACTTCAGAAGAATGACAGGATTTATCAGATAAACGGGATGGATGTCGGTTCGCTCAGACTCGATGAAGTAATTGCACTAATCAGGGGAGATGAGAGGACAAATGTAATCCTTACGATAAAGCGGGGAGAGGATACAAAATATATTCAGATTGTAAGAGATACAATAGAGATTAAATAGTCCACAGTCGACAGCCCACGGTCCACAGAAAGATTAGTGCTGAAGAGCTGAAGGCGATAGTACTTCCAAGGTCGCTGAGTAACGGAGTGTACCGAAGCAACAGACGATAGAGGATAGTCTGCAGAGTAAGTCCATAGTTAATAGTGCACAGAAAGATTTTCGGTTTGGAATTTATAGTTTCGTGGTTTTTATGTTTTTGTAGAGGAATAAAGATTTATGCCCTTTAAAAGTTTCGATAAGACTGTGTAAATTTCCGTTATTTCATTTTTCAGTTCAATCTCATTCAATTATTGAGCATCCGCAGCCTGAGGAGTCTTCCTGCTGTCTCTTTAAGACATCTGTGGTAAGGGCATCTTTGGCAATATGTGTGTTGTCAGTAAGTATATCGCTGTTTTCTTTTATGTCTGTTGCGGTAGAATCCTCTGTGGTTTCATTTGTATCTGAGATGGCGATATCTTCAATTGTATCTGTCCCGGCATCTGTCTCAGGGATATCATACGCTGTTGCATCCTCTTCCTCGAGAACCGTGATGTTGATGCTTGTAGTTCCTATCCTCTTCTGGTTTTCGTCGAAGGCGTCTGCAATAATCTTCCGGTTTCCCAGCACATTGAATTTGTAGTTGACCTCGAAATCGGAATTTCTGTCCGAAGATGTGGCGAATTTATAGATATCTGCCGTATAGATTACTGATTTTACGCTGTCAGGTGTGCTGACTTTGAATGTTACAGGGTTGTGAATTACTTCACCGTCTTTTGGTGTGATAAAGGTGATATTTACACAATCTGCATCGCAACTTGAGAAATTTTCGTTACCGTTACATTCACCGTCTCCGCATTTTGGCTCTGGCAGAACCTTTATCTTTATAGAGACGGCACCGGTTCTCTTCCCGGTGCTGTTAAAACCCTCTGCAAGGATATTTCTATCTCCAAGGTTATTAAAGGTGTATTCAGTTGCAAAATATGTCTCGGGTTTAGTTGATGTACCAAAGAGATATCCGTCGGCGTAGTAATTGACCTTTACTATGTTCGAATCAGCCTCGATCTTGAACAGGACCGGATTTCTGAGTTCCTCGCCATCCTTTGGTGTAATAAAGTCCATCATAAGGCAGTCCGACGGGCAGTTCTGATATGTCTCCTTCTCCCCGCAGTATGAATCACCGCAAACATCTTCATAGAGATATGTAAGCTTTTTTAATTCATCGAGCGTTCCGTCGAAGATATTCCTGTCAACGTTTCCGCTTATACCTGCGACGGTTCCGCTGCTTGTCCACTGCCAGAATGTCCATTTTGTCCAGGGGTCGGGTGTGGTAGGACAGAATGATGTGTCCTGATAGTCGTGATACCATGCGAGCCACAGCAGATACTCTCCGAAAGCCGTGCTCTTTACATTATCCTTCCAGAAGTAATAACCGGTGTAGATTATCGGTTTTACACCGAGTTTGAATTCGATATGGTTAATCCACTTGCCGACCTGAGTAGAAACCTCCGACGGGGTAAGATTACCCGTGTTTTCGACATCGATTACGGGAGGGAGGTCTCCCTTCTCGAGTGGTCCCATCTTGTCAAGGAGGAGTTGCGCCTGCGAAACGGCGTCCAGATTCGGCCTGAAGAACTGATAGGCTCCTCTGATTATTCCTGCACTCTTTGCACCGCTCCAGTTCTGGGGAAATTTACTGTCGATATAATTGAGACCGTCACTGACTCTGATAAAGGCAAATTTATGTCCCTCCTGAGCAACCTTGTTCCAGTCTATTGTCCCCTGATAATAAGATACATCAATCCCGTGAACGATCTTATTCCTGTCTGTTATGCAGGATTTTACCTCGAACGGGAGCTGATTGTAGAGCCTCTCCTCGGGTGATTCTGTCCCGCAGGAGTAAGCAATAAGCAGCAGACTTACAAGAAGGAAGAAAAGTGCAAAAAATCTTGATGACATATTTACCTCACCCATAAGGTACGAACCTATTTATACATTTACAGGCGATATAATGTCAAACTGAAATTATCTCAACCACTGGTGCCAGGCATAATAAGCAAGAATCAACAAATTTTTGCCTCTCTTCCCACTTTCCTTTCACTTTCCTTTGCTTTTACTTACTAATCCCTCTCTTATTGTCCCAAACTTGTCCAAATTTTTTACAAAAATCAGTAAGCTTTTTGCTTTAATACTA
>Ga0067045_1003412_pt1 | contig 24614 bp, 21 predicted proteins | sample TerdegcTABiofilm_FD_59184 | JGI IMG/M metagenome (GOLD analysis project Ga0067045, IMG submission 59184) | Combined Assembly of (Gp0054472, Gp0054536) Wastewater bioreactor microbial communities from Singapore -Terephthalate degrading... | reverse complement strand
GCGGCCGCGACCGGCAGCAGCGTCTCCTCGCCGATGGGGTGCATCGGGTGGCCTGAAGCCTCCAGCCGGCCCGGCACCTCGGGGTGCCCATAGCAGAGCAGGAACTGCACACTGCGCTGCAGCATCAGGTCTTCGCAGGCCTCCAGGTTGTTGGAATGCATCTGCACCGTGCGCGGACCCAGCGTCTGCTCCACGCCCGAAAACCACGATGGAAAAAACGCCAGCGACAGCAGGTGCGTGGCCGCAAAGCGCAAGCCGGCGGCGGCCTCGTCGTGCGCCGCGCGCGCCAGGCTGCGCGCCGACTCCAGCCGGCCCAGCAAGTCTTCGAGCAGCGGCTTGAAGCGCTGCCCGGCGGGTGTGAGAACGGTGGGGTGTGCGCTGCGGTCGAACAGCGGCACGCCCGCCCATTCTTCCAGCGACTTGATGTGACGGCTGAACGCCGGCTGTGCGATGTGGCGCGCCTGCGCCGCGCGCGAGAAGTTGCCACTCTCGGCCAGCGCGAGGAAGTCTTCCAGCCAGTCGAGGTCAAGGGGTCGGTTGCCGGGGCCCATGGGCGAAGAGATAGTTGTATGCGATTCGGGTATTGGACGCAGCGCGGTCCGCCGGGAATGATGCCACCCATTCCTTCTTCCTTCACCCCAGCCGCTGCACCATGAAAATCGTTGACATCGCCGAATCCACCCGCCCCATCAAGTCGGACATCCGCAACGCCTACATCGACTTCTCCAAGATGACCCTGAGCCTGGTGGCGGTGGTCACCGACGTGATCCGCGACGGCAAACCCGTCATCGGCTACGGCTTCAATTCCAACGGCCGCTACGGCCAGGGCGGCCTGATCCGCGACCGCTTCCGCCCGCGCTTGCTCGAAGCCGACCCGGCCAGCCTGCTCGACGACAGCGGCGAGAACCTTGACCCGCACAAGGTCTGGGCGCAAATGATGATCAATGAAAAACCCGGCGGACACGGTGAACGCTCGGTGGCCGTGGGCACCATCGACATGGCCGTGTGGGATGCCGTCGCCAAGATCGCCAACAAGCCGCTGTACCAATTGCTCGCCGAACGCTACGGCACCGGCACGCCCAACCCGCGCGTGTTCGTCTACGCTGCCGGTGGTTACTACTACCCCGGCAAGGGGCTCGACGGCCTGCGCAAGGAAATGGAAAGCTACCTGGAGCGCGGCTACTCGGTGGTGAAGATGAAGATCGGCGGCGCCTCGCTCACCGACGACTGCGAGCGCATCGAATCCGTGCTCAAGATCCTTGGTCCCGGCCAACAGCTCGCGGTGGACGCCAACGGCCGCTTCGATCTGAAGACCGCCATCGACTACGGCAAGGCGATGGCGCAGTACCCGCTGTTCTGGTACGAAGAAGCCGGCGACCCGCTGGACTATGAACTGCAGGCCGAACTCGGCAAGGTCTACGCCGGCCCCATGGCCACGGGCGAGAACCTGTTCTCCATGCAGGACGCGCGCAACCTCATCCGCCACGGCGGCATGCGACCGGACCGCGACTGGCTGCAGTTCGACTGCGCGCTGAGCTATGGCCTGGTGGAATACCTGCGCACGCTGGACATGCTGAAGCAATACGGCTGGTCACCCAGCCGCTGCATCCCGCACGGCGGCCACCAGATGTCGCTCGCCATCGCCGCCGGCTTGGGGCTGGGCGGCAATGAGAGTTACCCCGACTTGTTCCAACCCTACGGCGGCTTCCCTGATGGGGTGAAGGTGGAGCAGGGTTATGTGACCTTGCCCCCGTTGCCGGGGATCGGCTTCGAGGGCAAGGGGGATCTCATTTCGGAGATGCGGGCGCTGGCTTCGTGAGGCGCGGTGTGAAATCCAACACCTTGAGCGATGGACGGCGTGCCGCCGACGGTGCGGCTGCGTGAACCACTTGCCCTTTGACTCTCACGATCTGGTTTTGATGGTTTTCGGCCTCGGATCGGTGCAAGCCCAGAAGCTCCCACTGTTCCTTGTCGGAAACCACGACCACGGGTTGCGCAAAAGGCTCGTTCCCTTTCAACACCAGCGTGCCTTCGATTTCGATCGTGCCATCGCTCGCCACACCGCCATGGCAGGCAGCAGCAATTTGCAAGCTGGCCATGACTGAAAGAGCGGCAAGGTATCGGCGCGTCGACGGGAAGTCCTTCAGCATCGTTGGTGCCCCCGAGCTTTCAGTGAATGACGACGGAGAGAGATGCGCCTGGCGGAACTCTCACCGAATCGACGTAGGTGCCGGTGACGTGTTTTCGCACGACGGGCAAGGTGGCGAGCGACTTGATCTGTGTGGGCGCTGACGATGGCAGCACGCGCTGGCTCTTGAAGGCGAACGCGTTGATGGCGGGAACACTGAAACCGCTCTCCGATCGCGCCGGGAATCCGTATCCGGTGGGCGCGCTGGCCGCAGGCAAAACGCCTGCAGCGCTCACGGTGAAGCGCCGAAATTGCTGCGCCAGCGAGGATGTGGGCGCTGCCACTTTGATCGCGGCATCCAGCGCATTGAGGGAGTCGGGCTGAGCCTGCGTCAACACGTTCTTGAAAAACCCCAAGCCCAGTTGCCGCACGAGGAACCCTCCGAATGATCCCGAAACGGAGTAGCTGTCGCAAGTGCCGGAATAAGGTGTCCACGTCGTCAAGGAGCAATGAAAGGACGAATACCCCAGGCCATTCCCTCCGAGGTACTGTGGCAGGCGCAGATCACGGATGGGGTTGACAGTCGTCAATTGACTGGCCACCAAATCTTCCATGGCCATGGCGGTCATTTCATCCAGCCAGGTGTCAAAAGCATGACTGAAGCTCATTGAAATGCCACGTCGATAGAAGTTGCTCATGTGCATCAACTCGTGAGCCAGGGTCAGGATACCGCTCTCCAAACCCGTGTTGCCATCGCGATACAGAGTTTCGGTGTCCAGGTAAATCGAAAGAGACTCATTGCTTTCGGGTATTGCACTTTTAAGGAAGTTGTTGAGGCCGTAGAAATAGCCAACGGTGCCGTAGGCGTTGCTGTTGTTGTCGAAGTTGAGCAGGACGATGTCCAGCGGGCGGTTGGTGTTGTCGATCAGATAGACGTAGCTGTTGGCGCCCCACAATGGCCCACCCACCGAAAGCAGACTGTCGTACACACCGTCGGCCTGCGTGAGCTTTGCGGCCAAGGTGTCCAAGATGGCGTCGGTGATTTTGGGTGTTGCGTATTCGGAGGTTTCCACCCAGAAATTGACCTGTCGGCCGTCGGACGCCACCACTTGCTTGATCAACGTGGTGGCCCGGTTGGTGGTGTCGGTGTGCCTGAACGGCTGCGTGTCGCCGACGACATGGACCGTTGAAGCCTGGGGCGCGGTGATCAGCGAACGCGCTCGACCCTGGGTATCGAGAACGGCTTGGTGCCAGCCCGCACGATTGAACTCGGCAATGCTTGCCTTCGTGGGATTTTCGACTTGCGAGGCGGACGCGGTGAACAGATCGGTGGCGGAGAAATTCGGGATCGAGCCCGATGGCAGCGGCACTGCGGCCGTGCTTTCGTTGGTCAGGATCAGTTGCACGTCCTGCCCGGTCAGGCCCGAGATCGAGATGGGGATCTCCTTGGCGGCGCTGCCCGGGTTGGTGGCCTGCCAGATGCCCGTTCCGCTGCCTGCGTACGCCGTGGCGCTGGTGGCGGCGCAGGACTGACAGGCGGGTTCAACGGCGCTGATCGGGTCACTCGGAGAAACACTGCCGCCTCCACTCGGAGAGGCGCTGTCTCCTCCACCACCGCCACAACCGACGATGTGCAGTGAAATCAGGAGGGCCGACAGAAATGCAATGCGTTGCTGAGATATGGATAGATTGACCATAAGAGTACGTGCGATTTCAAACCACCGTCTTGTGGACAGTGATTGATCTTGAGAATGTGGAGTGTCCGTAGACGACGACTTCAACCCCGATGCATGAGCGAGGCTGAGACACGGCGATATGCAGCCGTGCAATGCAGTTCGGTTGAATTAAATCAAGCGGTGATGTTTCCTCCCTCCCTGCGCAATCGCAAGTGACATCGACCCTTTTGCTGGGTCATGCACGCGTTTTGTGAAGTTATTTGCGCGACGGCATATTGCCTTCAGGCAGTTTGCCGGGAGTGAGTCGTCACCGGTGCAGGTAGGCACCAAGAATCGCTATGAGGGAACAAGGCGTCCCTGCGAAGGAAGCAATGGCAAAGAAGCGGAAACGGGCTCAGCCCCGCGATGTCGCCTGCAACCGCCGCACGCCGCCTGGCGCCGCGGCCTTCGAGGGAGTCCCCATGCCGTGGAACCCGAAGTTCATCGCCGGTTGCTCGCCGTGGATCAGCTCTGCGATGGCCTTGCCCGAGCCCGCGCCATGCGTCCAACCCAGCGTGCCGTGGCCAGCGTTGATCCAGAGCTTGCGCAACGAAGTGCGGCCGATCAGCGGGATGTTGGTCGGTGTGGCGGGGCGCAGGCCGCACCAGAATTGCGGGTTGCCGCCTTCTTCGGCCGTGCGGGTGTCGGCCACGCCGGGAAACACCTGCTCGATGCGGCGCACCAGCATGTCGCAGCGTTTGCGCGCCAGTGGTGTGTCCAGTGAAAGGTCGAAGCCGCCGAGCTCGATGGTGCCCGCCACGCGAAGCTGGTTGCCCAGTCGCGAGACGGCGCACTTCATTTGATCGTCGAGCAGGCTCACCGACGGCGCTCGCTCGGGGTTCAACAAGGGCAGGGTGGCGCTGTAGCCCTTGCCGGGGTAGATCGGCACGTCCACGCCCACCGAACCGAGCAGCGGCGTGGAGTACGAGCCGCAGGCGACCACGAAGGCGTCGGACTTGAGCACGCGCGCGGTGCCGGTGGCGCGGTCGCGCACGCGCACCTGGCGCACTTCGCGGCCGTCGCTCTCCAGTTGTTCGATGTCGTGCCCGAACAGCAGCCGTGCGCCGCGCTGGCCGCAAAGGGCCGCAAGCTTCTGCGTGAACACGCGCGCGTCGCCCGATTCATCGCTTTGTGTATAGGTGCCGCCGACGATGCGATCACCAAAGGCCTTGAGGGCTGGTTCGATGGCCAGCAACTCTTCGCGCGTGACCACGCGGCGCTGCACGCCGAAGCGCTGCATCACGGCGGCGGCGTCGGCCGCGCCATCGAAGGATTTCTGATCGGTGTAGTAGTGCGCGATGCCGCGCTCCAGGCGGTTGTATTCAATGCCGGTTTCGGCCACCACGTCCTTGAGGGCGGCGTGGCTGTACGCGCCCAGCGCCACAAGCTGCGCCACATTGCGCACAAAGGCCTTGTCGTTGCATTGGGCCAGGAACTGCAGACCCCAGCGCCACTGCGCCCAGTCGAGTTGCGGACGGAACAACAGCGGCGACTCGTCGGAGAACATCCACTTCAGCGTCTTGAGTGGCGCCTCCTTGTTGGCCCAGGGTTCGCAATAGCTCACCGAGATCTGCGCCGCGTTGGCGAAGCTGGTTTCCAGCGCGGCGTCCGGTTGCCGGTCGACCAGCGTGACCTCGTGGCCGCGCTGCAGCAAATGCCACGCCGTGCTGACTCCGATGATGCCTGCGCCCAGTACCGTGACCTGCATGATCCGCTCCGAAAAAAGAGGATGGTGAATGCGCCGCAGTATGGGAAATATCGGGAGCTTGGTGAAGTGAAATTAAACTAAAATCCGGTTCATCAGAACGACTTATGTGCTGGCCACAAGCTGTGCACACCGCTCTCTGCCGGAGGTTACCCATGAGCACCTTTGACCCAGACGCCCTTGAATGCCTGGCCGCCATCATCGAAGAGGGCGGCTTCGAACGCGCCGCGCAGCGCCTTTCGATCACCCAATCCGCCGTCTCGCAGCGCTTGCGGGCGCTGGAAGCGCAGGTTGGCACCGTGCTGATCGTGCGAAGCCGTCCACTCAAACCCACGGCAGCGGGGCAGCTCATGCTCAAGCACGCCAAGATGATGCGGTTGCTGCGGGCCGATCTGGAGAAAGACCTCAAGGAACTCGCGCCCAGTTCCACCGGCAATGGGCGAGACGAAGAACGCATCTCGGTGGCGATCAACGCCGACAGCATCGCCACCTGGGCCTTGCCCGCGCTCGACGCACTCGCGCAGGGAGGTCTGCCGATCGAGATCATTACCGACGACCAGGAGTTCACCCATGAGTGGCTGCGCGAAGGCCAGGTGCTGGGCTGCGTGACGTCGTTGGGGCAGGCGCTGCGGGGCTGCAAGATGGAGGCTCTCGGCACCATGGACTACGTGGTGGTGGCGCAGGCCACCTATGCCGCCGAGCACTTGCCCAAGGGCCTGAACGCGCACAACTTCCACAAGGTGCCCTTCGTGGCGTTCAACCGCAAGGACAACCTGCAGCATGGCTTCGTGTCCAAGGCCTTCGGCCTTTCGCGCGTGATGCTCAAGCAGTTGTTCGTGCCATCCAGCGAAGGCCAGGTGCGAGCGGTGATGGCGGGTTGGGGCGTGAGCGTGTTGCCCGAGCTGCGCGTGCGTGAGCTGCTGGCCAGCGGCGAATTGGTGAATCTTGCGCCGCGCCATCGGCTGGGCGTGGCGCTGCATTGGCATTGCTGGAACCTCAACTCCGACGTGCTCGACGCGCTGAGCATGGCGCTGCGCGTCGCCGCCGCCAAAAATCTGCGGCCGACCGACAAGAGCCCGGTGTAAAAAAGCCCCGCCAGGGCGGGGCTTGCGGGCGGGGTTGGGCAGGCCTTACTTGGGCATGATCACCGTGTCGATCACGTGAATCACACCGTTGTCGGCGGCAATGTCGGTTTTCACGACGTTGGCGGCGTCCACCTTCACCCCGCCAGTGGTGGACACGGTGAGCATGCTGCCTTGCACGGTGGTGACCATGCCCGGCTTCACGTCCTTGGCCATCACCTTGCCTGGCACGACGTGGTACGTCAGCACTTTGGTGAGCGCTGCCTTGTCTTTCAGCAGCGCGTCCAGCGTGGCTTTCGGGATTTTGGCGAAGGCTTCGTCCGTCGGTGCAAACACCGTGAATGGACCCGGCCCCTTGAGGGTGTCGACCAGGCCTGCGGCCTGCACGGCCGTCACCAGGGTCTTGAATGAACCGGCGGCTACCGCAGTGTCCACGATGTCGGCGGCATGAGCGGTGCTCAAGGCACCCAGGGCGAGCAGCGAAGCGATCAAGGTCTTTTTCATGGTGGAGTCCTTCAATATTCAAGTTGGGTCAGTGCGAAATGGCACAGGCCGGCGCGAATGTTAGCCTCATTGGTAAAAAAAGATACTGATCAGTCACTATCCGACTCGTTGGTATGGTTATCGACGAGGCCGTCGATTTCGGGCAGAATTTGAGGCCTGTCATAAGGTCGTCCATGGTCAGCGCCGTTCTCAAATCGCCCCCCGAAACCTCACTCAAGCGCAGCTTTCGCGAGCAGATGCATCTGGCCCGCGAGGACGCGATCATCACGGCGGTCAACCGCCTGCTGGCGGAAAAGGGCTTCGAAGCCATGACCCTGGACGAGGTGGCGATCGAGGTCGGCATTGCCAAGGCCAGTCTCTACAAGCACTTCTCCAGCAAGGAAGAGTTGGCGGCAGCGGCCATGGTGCGGGTGATGGAGCGCGCCCTGGCCTTCCTCGACAAGCTGCGCGGCGAATCTGCCGGTGCGCGACCGATCGACCAACTCAAGGCCGTGGCGCGCTGGACCATGGAGGTGCAGCTGGCCGGTGAAATGCCGTCACTGCCGAGCGAAAACTCCAGCCTGCGCGCCACACTGACCGCCAACAAGGCCTATGTGGATGGCCTGATCGAGGTGAGTGAGCGCCTGGGGGCCTGGATCACGGCGGCGCAGGCCGATGGCAGCCTGAACCCGGCCCTGCCGCCCATTGCCGTGCTCTACACCCTGTACGCGCGCGCTTGCGACCCGGTGCTCGGTTTCCTCAAGGGCAGCGAGCAGTACGACAACGAAAAGATCATCCAGATGGTGCTCAGCACCTGTTTCGACGGGCTGCAGGCGCGTTGACGCGCCGGCCGGGGCGCCATTAAAAAGGGCCGCATCAAGCGGCCCTTTTTGCGTTTTGGCGCAGATGAATCAGCGCACCAGCAGCACCGGCACACCGCAGTGGGCCAGCACCTGCGTGGCGACCGAACCCATCACCAGGTTGCCCAGGGCACTGTGGCCGTGCGAACCCATCACCAGCAGGTCGAACTTGCCGGCGTCGGCCGCCTTGGAGATCTGCTCGCCGGGTGAGCCGACCTTGTGGATCGCCTTGGCATCGATGCCATGGCGCTTGAGGAACTTGGTCACCGTGCCGGTCACCTTGGCAGACTCTTCCTCGTAGTACTCGTTGGCGGCCGCAGCGCCCACTGCCGCGCGCGCGCGGGGTGGCAACGGCGCTTGCACGGTGATCAGCGAGAAGTTGTTGCCAGCGCCGAACATCTCGTCGTGCGTGGCCAGGTAAGCCAACATCTTCTTGGTATAGGCGCTGCCATCGACAGCCAGCAGGATCTTCATAGAGGGTCTCTCCTTCTTGGTTGGTTCAGAGCGCAGTGTATGTCCTTGACGCGGAGCGACCTTGCGCTGGCTCAAAAAGTGGGGGCCGGCCGCGCCGGCACCGTGATCAGCTGATCCGGCAGAAAGCCATCCTGTTCGTTCTTCACCGCGTAGCCCAGGGGGTTGGCCACGATACGGCAACGACCGACCTGCACGTCCGTGGGGCAATGCAGGTGCCCATGCAGCCAGAGGTCGGCCTTCGGCAGCAAGACGTCCAGTCCGTTGCAGAAGCCCGCCGTGCCCGGGGTCAGGCCATAGCGCGGGTCGGCACTGTGCAGGGTGGGCGCGAAGTGCGTGACGACGACGGTGGTGCCATCAAACGGTTCGGCCAGGGCAACCCGCAGCCACTGCTGGCACTCCAGGGCGATGGTTCGCATGGCCTCGGCGTCGAACAGTTGCCCGTTGCGCTGGCCCGCCATCTTGGAGAGGTAGTGGTTGGCTGCACGGTACGCCTTCTCGCGATCGCCGAGCACGTCGTAGTCGCTCCACAGCGTGGTGCCCACAAAGCGCACGCCCTGCATCACGCGTGTCTCGCGCTCCAGCCAGATCAGGCCCAGGCGTTCGCAGGTGTCGCGCAAACGGTCGTGGGCCTCGTCCAGGTCGAGCGCGTCGTACTCGTGGTTACCCGGCACGAACAGCACCGGCACCGGCCAGTTGGCAAACCGGCTCAGACCCCAGTCGGCTTCGTTCATGGCGCTGCCGTCGCGGCGCAGTTGGTACGAGCCCACATCCCCGGCGAGAACCAGAAGGTCGGCGCCCGGTGCGGGCGTGGGCACAAAGTCGGGGTTGGCTTCGAGGTGCAGGTCGCTGAGCAGCTGGAGTTTCATGCGGGCATTGTGGTCCAGGGCGATCAAGCCTTGGACTTGCGGGGGCGTTGGGGCGGCGGAGCGTTGGTGGGCGGGGCAGGTCTAAAACCGATGTTGGCCGCGCGCGCCACGGTGTCCCTCAACCAACGGTGGGCCGTGTTTTGCGTGGCCTGGCGGTGCCACAACGAATCCACGTGCACGGGAGGTACCTGCAGCGGAAGATCGCAGAGGGCCAGCTCGTGCTCCATGCCGGTCGCGCCGACGAAGTGGCGCGGCAGCACCGTGAGCAGGTCGGTCGTGGCCACCACCCGGCCGGCCGTGAAGAACTGGTTGACGGTGATCACCACGCGGCGCTGGCGCGAAACGGCTGCGAGCGCCTCGTCCACGAAACCGAAAGGGCGGCCCGAAAAGCTCACCAGCATGTGGCGCGCATCGCAATAACTGTCCAGGCTCAGGGGCTGGCCGGCCAGCGGGTGGCCACGCCGCATGACGACCACATACTCGCCGTCGTACAGGCGCTGGTGGTGGAAGTGGGGGTCGTTTTCCTGCAGGTGCATGGCACCCAGTTCGGCCAGCACGCCGGGGAAATGCCCGATCGCCAGATCCACCGTGCCCGACTCCAGCAAGCCGCGCGGATCGCGTGTGGTCAGCGGCAGCACGCGCAGATTGACGCCCGGCGCCTCGCTTTCAAAGAGGTCCATCAGCCCGGGGATGAGCTTGGCCGCAGTCGCGTCGGCCATGGCGAGCACGAAGGCATTGCGCGCGCTGGACGGATCGAAGGTGCCTGGGGCCAGGGATTCGCGCAGCATGTGCAGGGCATCGCGCACCGTGGGCCACAGGGCCAGCGCCACGGGCGTGGGTTCCACGCCGTAGCCCGAGCGGCGCACGAGTTCGTCGCCGAGCACCTCGCGCAGGCGGCGCAGCGCGTTGCTCACTGCCGGCTGCGTCATGGCCAGGTTGTGGGCCGCGCGGGTGAGGCTGCGCTCCGTCATCACCTCGTCGAAGACGCGCAGGAGGTTCAGGTCGAGGGTGCGGAAGTTGAGGCCATTTATCACCCCTGTGAATATAAAACATCACAAAGATAAAGTGGATAAATACACGGGTAAACCCTAACATTCGCTCGTCCAAAAGACATTTTTCTATTTCTGGAGTTCGCCATGAGCACATACGCATCCCTTCCTTCTGCCCCGCTGGGCCTGCGCCCGGCATCCACGCCCGCGCAAAAGGGTGTCGACGGCATTCAGCGCCGCAACGACAGTGCGCGTGGCCTTTCCGTCATGCTGCTGGCTGCCGTCGTGGCCGCCATGGTGGTGGTGGCCGATCGCCTGATCAGCACCTGGGCCGATGGCCAGCTCTTCCTGGCCTGGGTCTTCCTGTGGGTCGTGGTTTTCGCCGGCATGGCCCTGTTTGCCGACACCGCCCGTTCGCTGGCCCGCCGCGCGGTGGTCTCGCTGGACGGCTGGTCGCAAGCCCTGGCCGAAGCGCGCGCCGAAACCCGCCTGTGGGAAATGGCCCGCATGGACCACCGCCTGATGAACGAGCTGATGGCCGCGCGCGCCCGTGCCGCCGACGTGGAAGCCGAAGCCCCTGTGCAGACGACGTCCTTTACCGAAGCCCTGGAGCCGCTGGGCCTGCCCGAAGCCACCAAGGCCGTTGAGCCGCAGATGGGCTACTGGGAACGCCTGGGCACCGCCCGTGCGCGCAACCGCCTGATGTATTACATCTGAGCGCCACGCGCCCACAAAAAAGCCACCGGGTCCGGTGGCTTTTTTTTGCCCTGGCTGGTGGGTCCTGGGCGCGCCGGTGGGCCGCAGATCGTGCGGACCACCGATTTGATCGAGTGCGGCCTGTTTCAGGCCGCCAGGCGCTTCTCGATCTGCGCTTTGGTCTCCTCGAGTTCCCGGGGCAAGTGGTAGGCCAGCTGGGTGAACAACTCGGCGTGCAGCTCGAGTTCCTTGGCCCAGGCGGCGCGGTCGATGTGGGTCACGGTGCGGTACTGGTCGGCGGAGAAACTCAGGCCGTCCCAGTGGATGTCGCCGAAGTTCGGGCTCACGCCGAAGGCGTGTTCGGTACCGGCGCCGGCCTGGCCTTCGAGGCGGTCGATCATCCACTTGAGCACGCGCATGTTCTCGCCGAAGCCGGGCCAGACAAACTTGCCGGCCTCGTCCTTGCGGAACCAGTTCACGCAGTAGATCGCCGGCAGCTTCGCGCCCTGGCCGGCCAGCTTGTTGCCCACATCGAGCCAATGCTGGAAGTAGTCGCTCATGTTGTAGCCGGTGAACGGCAGCATGGCGAACGGGTCGCGGCGCACCACGCCTTGTGCGCCAAAAGCGGCGGCGGTGGTTTCCGAGCCCATGGTGGCAGCCATGTAGACGCCTTCGGTCCAGTTGCGGGCTTCGGTCACCAGCGGCACGGTGGTCGAGCGGCGGCCACCGAAGATGAAGGCGTCGATCGCCACGCCCTTGGGGTCGTCCCAGGCCGGGTCGAGCGCGGGGTTGTTGATGGCGGCCACGGTGAAGCGCGCGTTCGGGTGGGCGGCCTTGGCGCCGGTTTCCTTGGCGATCTGGGGCGTCCAGTCCTTGCCTTGCCAATCGATGGCGTGGGCCGGGGCTTCGCTCATGCCTTCCCACCACACGTCGCCGTCGTCGGTCAGGGCGACGTTGGTGAAGATCACATCGCGGTCCAGGCTGGCCATGCAGTTCGGGTTGGTCAGGGTGTTGGTGCCCGGAGCGACGCCGAAGTAACCCGCTTCGGGGTTGATGGCGTACAGGCGGCCGTCCTTGCCGGGCTTGATCCAGGCGATGTCGTCGCCAATCGTCGTCACGCTCCAGCCTTCAAAGCCCTTGGGCGGGATCAGCATGGCGAAATTGGTCTTGCCGCAGGCGCTGGGGAAGGCGGCTGCCACGTGGTACTTCTTGCCTTGGGGGTTGGTCACGCCCAGGATCAGCATGTGCTCGGCCAGCCAGCCCTGCTGGCGGCCCATGTTGGACGCGATGCGCAGTGCGAAGCACTTCTTGCCCAGCAAGGCGTTTCCACCGTAGCCCGAGCCGTAGCTCCAGATCTCGCGCGTTTCGGGGTAGTGGACGATGTACTTGGTGGTCGGGTTGCAGGGCCACGCGGTCTTGTCGGTTTCGCCTTCGGCCAGCGGTGCGCCCACGGTGTGAACGCAGGGCACGAACTCGCCATCGGTGCCGAGCACGTCGAACACGGCCTTGCCCATGCGGGTCATGAGCTTCATGTTGACGGCCACGTAGGCGCTGTCAGAGAGCTCGATGCCGATGTGGGCGATCGGGCTGCCCAGCGGGCCCATGCTGAACGGCACCACATACATGGTGCGGCCGCGCATGCAACCGTCAAACAGCGGCTGCAGGGTCGCGCGCATCTCGGCGGGCGCTTTCCAGTTGTTGGTCGGGCCAGCGTCTTCCTGCCTGGCCGAGCAGATGAAGGTGCGGTCTTCCACGCGCGCCACGTCCGAGGGGTCGGAGCAGGCGAGGAAACTGTTGGGGCGCTTGACCGGGTCGAGCTTCTTGAGGGTGCCGGCGTCCACCAGCTGCTGGCACAGGCGGGCGTACTCTTCCTCGCTGCCGTCGCACCAGTAGATGCTGTCTGGCTTGCACAAGGCGGCCATGTCGGCCACCCAGGCGATGAGCCGGGCGTTCTTCACATAGGAGGGGGTGTTGAGGGCCAGGCCCTGCATCACGGGTGAATTCATGGAGTCGCTCCAGAAGTTTGTAAACCGGCATGCCTCAGAGACACCGACAGCCGCAGGCGTCAAGCAGATGACGGGGCGGCTGTGCAAGGAGTCCCCTCGGGAAAAAGGGCGGTCGGCGCGTGGGGGCTGCGGTGCGGATGGCGGGGCAGCGGGGGAGATGAAACCCGGGCTGGTGGATCCAGGCTTGATCAGCGTGTCGGCCAATGCCCTGATTTTAAGAAAGCACCCGGCTCGTTACGACGCGGTTACATGCAAAACCCGCATAACGTGATGCATTAAACGGTTGGGCCGGGAAGTCGGGCGGCGCGCCCAAAAAGAAAGCCGAAGGCCCCGGAGGGCGTTCGGCTAGGCGGAAACCCGAGTGGGTTCAGGCCATGTAGATCGCGATGAAGGCGAGCAGGAACATCAGCACGGCACCGGCGAGCGGCAGCACCACGGGCATGTAGGGAACGATGGACTCCACCATGTCCTGGGACTGCTCGCCGGGGGTGTTGTGGTTGTGGCTGGACATATGACGCTCCGTCAAAGGGTTCAAAACTCCCGGGATTCTAAGGGAAGCGGCGCGACCAGCTCAGAGCAGGGCATAGGTGGTGCTGGCTCGGCACACGCTTTTGCCGTCGCGGGCTCCGCCAATGTCGATCTCGCCAAACACGAGGTTTTTGCCCGCGCGCACCACGCGCGCGGTGATGCGCGCGTCCTGGCCCGACAGCGGCTTGAGGAAGCTGGTGTTGAGCTGCACCGTGGTCATGGGCCGGTGGGTGCCGAGCTGGGTGACGATGGCCAGCACCATGGCGGTGTCGGCGGCCGACATCATGGCCTGTCCGCACAACATGCCACCCACGCGGGAGAGCTGGTCGCTCTGAGGCAGGCGCAGCGTGACTTCACCGTCGGTAAACGACTCGACCCGCAGGCCCATGGCCTGGATCCACGGCGCGAACCAGTCGGCCAGCAGACCTTGAAGCAATTCAACGGTGACGGGGGTTTCTGGGTTCTGCGTCATTCGATCAATCCTCGCGGCGGAACTTGGACAACCAGTGGTCCATCAGCTTGCCGGCGGCTTCGCGCCCACCCAGTCCGAAGGACAGCGCCACGGCCACGGCCACAGCGCCCAGCGTGAGGCCGAAGGCCAGGTTGACGATATCGTCGGCGATACCCATGGCGCGCAGACCCATGGCGATGACCAGCGCCAGGATGGCGTAGCGGCCGATGCGCGCCAGGCCCTTGGTGCCGGCACCGCTGGCGCGGTCGATGGCGTCATACGCCAGGTTGGCGAGCCAGAAGCCGATCACCAGAATGGCCGAGCCCAGCAAGACGTCGCCGCCAAATCGGATGAAGCTGGCCACAATGCCGCTGACCTGCCCGAAGCCGAGTTGCGCCGCCGCCTCCACGGTGGCGAACAGCATGGCAAAGAACAGCACCACCCGGCCCACGGCGGTGGAGGCGCTGGTCTTCTCGAAGGCGTGGGCCATGTTCACGCGCGCGGGCAGGGTGTCGAAGCCCAGCGTGGCCAGAAGGGTGGCCAGCAGCTTGCTGGCGAACGAGGCCACCAGCCAGGTGACGACCAGGATCAGCGCGGCGGCGATCAGGTTGGGCACGGCCTGCAGCAGGGTGTTGAGCATGTCGGTGGCCGGGCGCGAGATGGCCTCGATCTTGAGCGCGTCGAGCGCGGCGATCAAAGACGGCAGGAACACGGCCACGAACACCAGCATGCCGATCACCCGCGAGAGCTGCACCGTGTCGGACAGCCCGGCGCGGCTGCCCAGCTGGTCCACGCCGGCGGTGCGGCTCAGGTGGGTCGTGAGGTTGCGCAGCACCGTGGCCACGATCCAGCCCACGCCGCCGATCACGATGGCGGCCACCGCGTTGGGCAGCATGTCCAGGGTTTTGGTGACCATGGAGCGCAGGGGATCGAGCAGGCCATCCATCTGCAGCGCACCGAGGATGGCCGGCACAAACAGCAGGATCACCAGCCAGAACAGCGCGCCTGAGAGGCTGTCGCTGATCGGCGCCATGTCGGCGTGTTCAGAAAGCTTTTCGTCGAGCGAGGTCTTGTCCAGCAGCTTCTGCGAAAGCGCCCGCACCACCCCCGCCACCAGCCAGGCCACCAGGGCCAGGATCAAGCCGCCCAGCAGGCGCGGCGCGTATTCAAAGAGCTGCGTGGTGAAGACCGAGAACGGACCGGAGACGATGGCGAGGTTCAACGAGTTGAACACCGCCACCAGCGTGAGCAGGATCACGATCCAGAACAGCGCGAGGGCGACCGCGCCTTCGATGTCCACGTGCGTGTTGGTGAGCTTGCCGAAGCGGTGGTTGACACCCACGAAGCCCAGGCTCTTGCGCGTCGCGGCGCGCACCAGCACCGCGATGAGCCAGCCCAGGATGAAGATGGCGAGCGCACCGAGCAGTTGCGGTATGTGGGTGCCCAGCGTGCTTTGCAGCGAGTTCCACAGCGTGTTGGTGTCCATGCCCATCCTCCTGTTCGCGTTGACCGTTGAGCGACCGATGATGCCGGAGGCCTTGCCGCAGCGTCAACCGGGCAGCGAGCGTGTCAGAGCAGGGTGGTGTCGAAGCCGGCTTCGCGCAGGCGCTCGATGACCTGCTCGACGTGCTCGCGCCCGCGCGTCTGCAACACGAGCTCGATCGCCACGTTCTGCGCGGCCAGCAGGGTGAAGGCGCGCTGGTGGTGCACCTCGTCGATGTTGGCGCCGGCCTCGGCCACGGTGGCCGTGATGCGCGCCAGGTTGCCCGGTACGTCGCGTGCGTTGACCTGGATGCGCGCCAGACGCCCCGCGCGCACCATGCCGCGCTCGATGATGGACGCCAGCAGCATCGGGTCGATGTTGCCGCCGCAGAGCACCAGGCCCACGCGCTTGCCTGCGAAACGCTGTGGGTGCTTGATGAGCGCGGCCAGGCCAGCGGCGCCCGCGCCTTCCACCAGCGTCTTCTCGATCTCCAGCAGCATCACGATGGCCTGTTCGATGTCGCCTTCATCGACCAGCAGCAGGTCGTCCACCCGCTGTCGGATGATGGCCTCGGTCACCACGCCCGGCGTGCCCACCGCGATGCCTTCGGCGATCGTGCTCGTGCCTTGCGGCAGATTCGTGCCCTTGATGGCGTTGACCATGGCTGGGAAGCGCTCGGTCTGCACGCCCACGATCTCGATGTCGGGCCGGATCGCCTTGGCCGCCGTCGCGATGCCGGCGATCAGGCCGCCACCGCCGATGGCGATCACCAGCGTGTCCAGGTCGGGCTGCTCGCGCAGCATTTCCAAGGCCACCGTGCCCTGGCCGGCCACGATCGCTTCGTCGTCGTAGGGGTGCACGAACACCAGGCCTTGCTGCTGCGCCAGCTCGCGGGCATGCGCACGTGACGCGTCCAGCGTGTCGCCATGCAGCACCACCTCGGCGCCGAAGCCGCGCGTGCGCTCCACCTTCACACCCGGCGTGAAGCGCGGCATGACGATCACCGCGCGCAAACCCAGTCGCTGCGCGTGGTACGCCACGCCCTGGGCATGGTTGCCCGCGCTCATGGCGACCACACCGCGCGACCGCTCCTCGGGCGTGAGTTGCGCGAGCTTGTTGCAGGCGCCTCGTTCCTTGAAAGACGCGGTGTATTGCAGGTTTTCGAACTTCAGGAACACCTGGCAGCCGATGAGCTGTGAAATGATGCGCGATTCGACGAAGGGCGTGTCCAGCACATGGCCGGCGAGGCGACCAGCGGCGGTCTGGATGTCGTGTAGTTGCAGCATGGCGCGATTGTGTACCCGGCGTGACGGCGTGGTGTGATGGCAAAGCCTGACAAATTGCTCAAACCGTTCGTATCACTCTCTTCCATGATTCATCAAGCTGGGTTATGGTCCGCTGAAATGTCGGCTCCTTGGCATGGCGTCACGGGAAGGCATTTCTGGAGGTGTCTGGATGACCAAGCGCTCGCTGCAGCCCGCTGCATCGGCGGCCCGCACCGTTCTCGATGCACGCGAAGGCAGGGGGCCCCTCGCGGCCGAGGGGCGCGTCTTCGTTCCCCACGGTCTGCGCCAGGCGCCCGTGCTCGATCTCATGTGCTCTCATTTCGTGCTGACCCTGGCAGCGCGCCAGGGCCCGCGCTTCAACGTGCGGCGCGACCTCAACACCTTGCTCTCGCTCGCCGGCCGTCACCTGGTCTGGCCGCACACCGTGCTGCTGCGCCTGCGCGAGTTTCTGCAACGCCGCTGCAAGGACAACGAGCTCTGGAGCGGCCACGACGGGCTGACCACCAACGCCTTCATGGAGCGCTATGGCGTGTGGCGTGGTCCGTACGAAGAAGGTACGCTGTTTTTTTACCTGGACGAGTACGCCAAGGAGTCGCCCAAGGACCTGCTGTCGGTGCTGGCCGTCACCGGGGACTGGCTCAGTCACTCGCTCAAGAAGCAGTCCACCCTGGTCGAGAAGAACATCGACGCGCTGGCCAGCCTGTTGCAGCTCAACCGTGCCGAGCGCGCGTTGCTGCTGTATGGCACGCTTGCTCGCTACCAGCGCGACCTGCGCTCCATCCTGGTCGAGTTCAAGGTCAACAACGCGCCCGAGGCCTATGCGGCCATCGCCGACGTGGCGGGCGTGAAGGCCAGCGAGGTGGGCGAGGCGCTGCGCGCGGGCTCGCGCCTGGAGCGCATCGGCATGGTGGAGAACCTGATCTCCGAACACAACATCACCGACCTGGCCGATCTCATGAAAGTGAGCGAGAAGCTGCCGCCGGTGTTGATGCGCGAGTACCGCACGCAGAGCGAACTCATGGCTGTGTTCACCCGACCCGCCGCGCGTTCCACGCTGACCACCAAGGACTTCGATTACGTGGGCGAAGACGTGCGCCTGCTCTGCGGCCTGCTGCGCGAAGCCGTGGCGCGCAAGGAGCCCGGCGTGAACGTGCTGATGTACGGTCCGCCCGGCACCGGAAAGACCGAGCTGGCGCGCGTGGTGGCACAGGCCGCCGGCCTGGAGCTCTTTGAAGTGGAGTACGCCGACCGCGACGGCAACGCGCTTTCCGGCCGCGACCGCTACCGCTCGCTGCAGATTGCGCAGGTGTTCCTCAAGGGCACGGCGCACTCGGCGCTGCTCTTTGACGAGGTGGAAGATGTGTTCCCGCCGATCTCAAGCGAGGCGGCGCAGATCATGGCGCGCGCCGAGCACGTCGCGGCCGTACACACCGGCAGCGTCAGCGGCAAGGCCTGGGTCAACCAGATCCTGGAGACCAACGCCGTGCCCACGCTGTGGGTGACCAACCGCATCGAGCAGATCGACCCCGCGTTTCGCCGCCGCTTTGCCTACCACCTCGAGCTCAAAAGCCCACCGCCCGGCGCGCGCGAACAGCTGGTGCGCAAGACGCTGGAAGGCGCGCCGGTGTCCGACGGCCTGGTGGCGCGCCTGACCGAGCGCAAGGGCCTGACGCCGGCTCAGATCCGCACCGCGCTGCGCTTCGCCCAGCTCGCGGTCAATCCGGCGCCCAAGCGCGGCGGCAAAGCGCGGGCGGCCGAGGCCGCGCCGGTGCTCGACGCGCTGATCGAGCGCCAGCTCAAGAACGCCGACCTGGCCCTGGGCCGCAAGCCCGACCTGGTGCAACGGCCGAGCGCCACGCAGTACAGCCTGGACATGCTCAACGTCGAGTCGCGCTACGAGCTGCCGCGCGTGATCGCCGCTCTCAAGGCGCGTGGCCATGGTTGCCTCTGTTTTCATGGTGCGCCCGGCACTGGCAAGACCGCGCTGGCCGAACACCTCGCGCAACAGCTGGATCGCCCCTTGATGATCCGCCGCGCCAGCGACCTGGTGAGCAAGTTTGTGGGGGAGACCGAACAGCAGATGGCCGCGATGTTCCGCGAGGCCGAGGCCGAGAAGGCGGTGCTGCTGCTCGATGAGGCCGACAGTTTCCTGCAGGACCGGCGGGGCGCGCAGCGCACCTACGAGGTGACAGAGGTCAACGAGATGCTGCAGGGCATGGAGCGCTTTGCCGGCATCTTCATCTGCACCACCAACCTGATGGACAGCATCGACCAGGCGGCGCTGCGGCGCTTCACCTTCAAGATCCGTTTCAAACCGCTCACCGCGCGGCAGCGCGAGACCATGTTCGTGGTGGAAGCCCTGGGCGGCGACGCCTCGCACCTGAGCCCCGAGCTGGCTGCGCGGCTGGCGAAGCTGGAGCAGCTCTGCCCGGGCGACTTCGCGGCCGTGAAGCGCCAGGTGGAGATCCTCGCCGAAGCATTGGCCCCCGAGGAGTTCCTGGCCCAGCTGGAAGCCGAGCACCGCATCAAGCCCGAGGTGCGCGAGGCCAGGGGCATCGGCTTCGTGCACTGAGCGGACGCCGCAAAAGAAAAGGCCACCCGAAGGTGGCCTTTTCTTGTCCAGGGCAGCGCGGAACCGGCTTCGCCGGGCCGCTGCTGCCGCCCCCTGGGGGGTGACGCCGCAGGCGGCGCGGGGGGATCAATGAAGCAACGCCATCGGGCCGCTCGGCAAGTCGTCGGTCGAGTACTCGGGGTGGTTGGAGACGAAGAAGCGCAGCTTCTGGTCGAGTCGGGCGACGCGGCTGCTGGCCACGCTTTCGCAGTGGTGCTTGGAAATCAGGCTGAAGAGCTTGCTGCGCAGGAACCAGAGGTCCTTCGGGGTCTGGCAGGACATCAGCGCGGCGTGCACGCGCTGGCGCACCGGGTCCTTGATGTCGGCCATGGCTTCGTGAAACTCGTCCACGAGAAAGTCCAATTCGAGCACCTGGGTGTCGTGGTACTGCGGCTGTACCTGCCGGGCTTTGCCAAACCATGGCAACCTGAAAAACATGACGCGCTCCGTTCCGTGGGTCTCAGTCCGAGGGACAAGAAAGTCCTCCAGCTACATCTGAAACATCGGCGCGGCAGGGGCGAGCTTGAGCGGCAGCGGGGTCCGACAGACGGTGCGCCGACAGGCGGTTGAGGCGATAAGGCCTAGGTAATCAAAGGCCCGGCAAAGCGGCGACCGGGCTCATACGAAAGCACTCACGACCCTGAGCACCTCCGAGCCATAGGCCTCGCGTTTTTTCTGGCCGATGCCCGCAATGCCGTCCAGATCGGCCAGGGTTTCGGGTTTGCGGCCCGCAATCGCGCGCAGCGTCGCGTCGTGAAAGATCACGAAGGCCGGCAGGTTGTGTTCGCGCGCCACGCCCGCGCGCCAGGCCTTGAGCGCCTCCAGGCATTCGCGTTCGGACAGGCTCAGTGGCACGCCATCGTCTTTGGCGGTGGCGCGTGAGGCCCGTTGCCGGCCACTGCGCGCGGCGCCGGCGGCCTTGTCCGCCAGGGACTTGAGCCACACCGGGCGCTGGCCCTTGAGGATGTCGCGCGCGGCGTCGGCCAGGTGCAAGGTGTTGTAGGGTGCGTCGTGCACTTGCACCGCTTCGCGCGCGATCAGCTGGCGCAGCAGTGCGCGCCATTGGGTTTCGGAGAGATCGGCGCCGATGCCGAAGGTGGACAGCTTCTCGTGGCCGTATTGCTTGACCTTGTCGGTGGCCTTGCCGCGCAGGATGTCCATGATGTGGCCCGCGCCGAAGGCGGTGCCGCTGGCCTGCTGCACGCGGTAGATGCATGAGAGCAGCTTGCGCGCCGATTCGGTGGCGTCGTGCAGTTCGGGCGGCGTGAGGCAGTTGTCGCAGTTGCCACAGGGCTGGCTGGCTTCGCCGAAGTACGACAGCAAGCGCACGCGCCGGCAGTCGCTGGCCTCGGCGAGCGTGAGCAGGGCGTCAAGCTTGCCGCGCAACACCTGCTTGAATTCGTCCGCCGCCGGGCTTTCGTCGATCATGCGGCGCTGGTTCACCACGTCCTGCAGGCCATAGGCCATCCAGGCGTTGGCGGGCTCGCCGTCGCGGCCCGCGCGGCCGGTCTCCTGGTAGTAGCCCTCGATGTTCTTGGGCATGTCCAGGTGGGCGACGAAGCGCACGTCGGGCTTGTCGATCCCCATGCCGAAGGCGATCGTCGCGACCATGATCAAGCCCTCTTCGCGCAGGAAGCGGTCCTGGTGGCGCTGGCGCACGCCGGCGTCCAGGCCCGCGTGGTACGGCAGCGCGTTGAAGCCGGCCTCGCACAGCATCGTGGCCACCTCTTCGACGCGGCGGCGCGACTGGCAGTAGACGATGCCCGCGTCGTGGCCGTCGGCGCCCGTGTGCTCGTCGCGAATGAAGCGCTGCAGCTGGGTGGTGGCGTCCTTCTTCTCCACCAGCTGGTAGCGGATGTTGGGCCGGTCGAAGCTGCTGATGAAGGTGCGCGCCTCCTGCAATTGCAGGCGCTCGACGATGTCGGCGCGCGTGAGGTCGTCGGCCGTGGCGGTCAGGGCCACGCGCGGCACGCCGGCATAGCGCTCGTGCAGCACCACCAGCGCGCGGTACTCGGGGCGGAAGTCGTGGCCCCATTGGCTCACGCAGTGCGCTTCGTCGATGGCGAACAGGCTGAGCTTGCCGCGTTCGTGCAGTGAGTCGAGCAGGGCCAGGAAACGCGGTGTGGTCAGGCGCTCGGGCGCCGCATAGAGCAGGGTGAGCTCGCCGCGCAGCATTTGTTTCTCGACCTGCTGCGCGTCTTCCAGCGACAGGCTGGAGTTGAGAAACGCTGCAGCCACGCCGGCTTCGATCAGCGCGCCCACCTGGTCGTGCATCAGCGCGATCAGCGGCGAGACCACCACGGTCAAGCCCTGGCCGCCGCGCTCGCGCACGATGGCCGGCACCTGGTAGCACAGCGATTTGCCGCCACCGGTGGGCATGAGCACCAGCGCGTCTCCACCGCCGCCCACATGCGAGACGATCTCGGCCTGCGGACCCCGGAAAGCGTCGTAGCCGAACACCTCGTGCAGCACGCCGAGGCTGGTTTCCAGAATCTCGCTGCCCGGCGCGATGTCGATGGCTTCGCTCAATGGGGCACCTTTGGCAATGCGCGCCTCACATCTGTTCCCAGGGCAGGCCGTCGTGGCGCCAGCCGTTCAGGCTGGAGCGTTTGAAGTCGTCGTTGAGCTCGCCCTCGAAGCCGTGCAGCACGTGCGCCACGTCGCTGAAGCCGGCGGCCTCCAGGGCCTGGCCCGCGTCCAGCGTGCGCTTGCCGCTGCGGCAGATCAGCAGCACCGGGCGCTGCTTGTTGCCCGCTTCGTGCTCCACCGCCGATGCGAAGCGCGCCGGGTCGGGCGTGAGGTCGGGGTACTCGTACCAGGGGATGTTCTCCACGCCGGGCGGTCGGCCCACGTAGAGCGACTCGATCTCCATGCGCACGTCGACAAACAGCGGGGGCTCTTCGCCGCGGGCCACGCGTTGCTCGCGTTCGGCCTGCAGCCAGGCCCAGGCCTGCTGGGGCGTGAGGTGTTTCATGCCCGGTATTGTCGGGGAATTCGCAAGGCCGCCCGGGCGGGGGCCGGCCCGGGCGCAGGGGCTCCCTACAATTCAGGGCATGAACGCCCCTGCCTACACCCGCGCCCAGGCGCTGCCCGAGATCCTGAAGCACCGCATCGCGATCCTCGATGGCGCCATGGGCACCATGATCCAACGCTTCAAGCTCGGCGAAGCCGAGTACCGGGGCGAGCGTTTCAAGGACTTCCACAAGGACGTCAAGGGCAACAACGAGCTGCTCAGCCTCACGCGCCCGGACGTTATCCGCGACATCCACGAGGGCTACCTGGCCGCTGGTGCCGACCTGATCGAGACCAACACCTTCGGCGCCACCACCATCGCGCAGGACGACTACGAGATGGGCCACCTCGCGCGCGAGATGAACCTCGCCTCGGCCCGCCTGGCCCGCGAAGCCTGCGACAAATTCAGCACACCCGAAAAGCCCCGCTTCGTGGCCGGCGCCCTGGGCCCGACGCCCAAGACCGCGAGCATCAGCCCCGACGTGAACGACGCCGGCGCGCGCAACGTCACGTTCGAGCAGCTGCGTGCGGCCTACCTGGAGCAGATCGAGGCCTTGGTGGAGGGCGGGGCCGACGTGCTGCTGGTCGAGACCATCTTCGACACGCTCAACGCCAAGGCCGCGCTGTTCGCGGTGGATGAATTCTTCGAGCAATCCGGCCAGCGCCTGCCGCTGATCATCAGCGGCACCGTGACGGATGCCTCCGGCCGCATCCTCAGCGGGCAGACCGTGACCGCCTTCTGGGCCAGCGTGCGCCACCTGCAGCCGCTGGCCGTGGGCCTGAACTGTGCGCTCGGTGCGGCGCTGATGCGCCCCTACATCCAGGAGCTGGCCAAGGCCGCAGGCGACACCTTCATCAGCTGCTACCCCAACGCTGGCCTGCCCAACCCCATGAGCGACACCGGCTTCGATGAGAAGCCCGAAGACACCAGCCGCCTGTTGCGCGAGTTCGCCGCGGAGGGCCTGGTCAACATCGTGGGTGGCTGCTGCGGCACCACGCCGCAGCACATCGAGGCGATTCGCCTGAGCGTGGAGCCGATGGCGCCGCGCAGCGTGCGGCGCGACTACTTCTACAAGGAAGCGGCCTGAAATCCGACGGCGGTGTGGGGTTTCCGGGCCTCGCGCACAATCGGCGTTCCCTTCAAGGGGAGTAGTCAGCTCACCACCCGGCCTCCAGCCGGGCCTCGGTGGGCGGGGTTTCCGTCATTACGTGGCCTGCGGGCCACCGGGAATTCCGAGCCGCGCCACGCGCGGCGGTGGCAAGACCTTGGGGTGTTTGTTCAACACCAACCTGAGGTTTTTCAATGGAAAGCATTGCCCCGCTGTGGCTGTGGGTCGTCTTCGTCGTGTTCGTCGTGGCGGCTCTGTTCGTGGATTTCGTCGTGCTCAAGAAGCAGGGCTCGCACACCGTCGGCGTGAAGGAAGCGCTGAACTGGTCGTTCGCCTGGGTCGCGCTGAGCCTGTTGTTCAACGGCCTGTTCTGGTGGGCGGTGAAGGACAGCACCGGCTCGAGCGCCATCGCCACCGAAAAATCGCTCGAGTTCCTCACCGGCTACCTGATCGAAAAAAGCCTGGCGGTCGACAACATCTTTGTCTTCCTGCTGATCTTCAGCTACTTCGCCGTGCCGGCGGCGTTCCAGAAGCGCGTGCTCATGATCGGCATCCTGGGCGCGATCGTGCTGCGCACCGTGATGATCCTGGTCGGTGGATGGCTGCTGGCCCAGTTCCACTGGATCCTCTATGTGTTCGGTGCCTTCCTGGTGCTCACGGGCGTGAAGATGTGGTGGGCCGCCGGCCAGGAGCCCAGCCTGGACGAGAACCCCGCGCTGCGCCTGCTGCGCCGAGTGCTCCCCGTCAGCAAGGGCTTCGACGGCGAGAAATTCTTCACTGTGGAGAACGGCAAACGCATCGCCACGCCCCTGTTCATGGTGATCTGCCTGGTCGGCTTCACGGACGTGATCTTTGCGGTCGACTCCATCCCGGCCATCTTCGCGATCACGCGGGACCCGTTCATCGTGCTGACCAGCAACGTGTTCGCGATCCTCGGCCTGCGCGCCATGTTCTTCCTGCTGCAGGCGGTCGCCAGCCGCTTTCACCTGCTCAACTACGGGCTGGCGTTGGTCCTGGTCTTCATCGGCACCAAGATGCTGCTGATCGACATCTACAAGATCCCGGTCGCGGTGTCGCTGGGCGTGGTGCTGTCGATTCTCGCCATCACCATGCTCTGGAGCGCGCGCACC
>Ga0067045_1029033_pt1 | contig 24621 bp, 18 predicted proteins | sample TerdegcTABiofilm_FD_59184 | JGI IMG/M metagenome (GOLD analysis project Ga0067045, IMG submission 59184) | Combined Assembly of (Gp0054472, Gp0054536) Wastewater bioreactor microbial communities from Singapore -Terephthalate degrading... | reverse complement strand
CTTGGTTGAGCGGTCTGTATAATGCGGCCTTGTCTTCAGCCAGGAGTTAGCCCGCTTCGGGCCTCTTTGCACCTGTTTCCAGCCCTTCTGCAGCCCCAACATTCAGATAAAAGAGCCAAACTCCAGGGGCGACGTATGCGTCGCCCCTACTGCATCGTTACCTTCATGTCCAGCGGCACGGTGTTGTACCACGTGTTGCCGGGCTTCAGCGGGAACAGTTGTCCGTCGGGGCCGATGAGGGTGAGCGGGTCGGGGCGATTGGGCCGCTTCCAGGTAACATCCCAGGCTTTGCCGTCGCGCAGGACCGTCGCGCGCCCCTCGCCCCACAACTGAATCTGAATGGAGTGGGAGCCGAGTTCATCCTCCACGATGAGCGTCTCCACGTGGTTGACGTACACGATCACCACGTTGTTCGCCCCGATTTGCTGATCCGTCAGGCGGTCTTTGTGCGGTTGGCCGAGAATGGAGTGCAGGTACTGGCCCCGCTGGGAATCCCACGTCCATGTTACGTCGGAGTAGTACTTGCTGTAGGGGATGAAGACCGAACTGACGGGCTTGCCTCCCGCGGGCACGGCGGCGTCAAACCGCATCCCACGAATGTCGCGCTTGCCAAACCAGCCTTTCGTTTTGACGTAGTCCCAGATGGTCTTGGTGTCGGTGAACAGCGTGTGCTCGTAGGCGAGGCCCGGAATCTTCACGCGGTAGAACACGGGCGCGCCAAACCAGTCCGACAGCGCGCGGTCGGCGAAGTCCGACTCCGTGATGAGGCGCGTAACTTCGGGGCTGGCGCCTGAATAGATGAGGCCGCACTGAAACATGGAGGGGATTTCCAGGTCGATCAGGCGGGCGCTTCGCACCGAGCCAATGCGCTCCACTTCTTGGCTGTGGTAGATGGCGGTGTAGCGGGTAACGCCGCCCTCGGCCAGGTGCTCAAACACGATGTCGGCCGCCTGAAGCCCCGACTGCGGCCGCACCTGGGGCGAGTTGGATATCTTGACCGCGATGGGCGGGCGCTCCAGCAGCGCCGGGTCCGCAACGGGCAGGCCGGTGAGTGGCCAGACGTTGCCCGCGACGGTGGGCAGCGGCGTGGGCAGCGCGGGCGTCGGTTCGGGCGTCGGCGTCGCGACCTGGATGGGAGGCGGCGGCGTGGGCGTCGCGGGCGCGGGTGTGGCCGTCGCGGCGGGGCGCGGCGTCTTCGTGGGGGTTGGCGTGGGCGCAGGGCCGCCGCAGCCCGCCAATGGCCACGCCAGGGCGACCACGAGCACCGCCAGGATGCTCCATTGCAGGCAACGCTTCATCTGATCTCTGCCCTCCGGTAGGATTGTGCGGAAGCACTTTGCGGTTGTGGGATGGCGCAGGCACGGATTATACCACGCGCCGCGCTTTGCGCCAACCGCGCCCCGTCGGTAACATTATCATTTGATTTGACACGATCATTTGACTTGACACGGATCATTTGATTTGGCGCGATCTATTTGCCCTGACACGGTTCCAAAGGATTTTAGCGCCCGTCATGGCGAGGGACGAAGCCCCAAAGCAATCTCTTCCAAGCCTAACGTGCGACGCACCTCCGAGGTGCGTCGCACGTTAGGGTTGCGCGTCAGCGTAGCCCTATTCGCGTGGATTCGCGTTCATTCGCGGTTACAACCCCGCGGGATCGCTTTGCTTGGCTCGCATGGCGTATAGCACGTAGGGCGGCTGTCCGAGCCGCCCTAGTCGCAGGGTTTGCGTTTTCACAGGACTTACGCTATAATAGACTCAAGAGCAGCAAATCTCAACCGTAAGGGGAAGCTCGGATGGAGAATCAGCAGCCGGATGTTCATGCGCAGAATCAGGAGGTGAACCTCAGCACATCGCCCGTTACCCCACCTTCCATGCAAGACCTGCTGGAGCAGGAGCATTTCGGACTCAAGTCCTTTTCCCGCGGCGAGACCGTGGAAGGGACCATCGTCGCCATCTCCGACACCGAGATGTTGGTGGATATCGGCGGCAAGTCGGAGGCCATCGTGCCCCAGCGGGATTTGGAGTCGTTGGACCCCGAATTCCGCAAGCAACTCCAGGTGGGCGACAAGGTCGTGGCCGTCGTCATCCGACCGCAGACAACGGAGGGCCACATCGTGATATCCCTGGCTCGCGCGGAGATGGAAAAGGATTGGCGGGAAGCGGAGCGCCTCTTCAAAGAGCAGGCGGTCTTTGAAGGCCAGATTGCCGGCTACAACAAGGGCGGGCTGATCGTGCGCATGGGCAAACTGCGCGGATTCATACCGGCTTCCCAGTTGGCCAACGAGCACCAGCGCAGGGCCGACGACAGCGAGCAGGTGTGGGCGGACCTCACCGGCAAGAGTCTGCCGCTGAAGGTCATTGAACTGGACCGCAAGCGCAATCGCCTGATCCTGTCCGAGCGGGCGGCCATGCGGGAGGTGCGCGAGGAGCAGAAGGAGCGGTTGCTGGACTCGCTCCGCGAGGGCGAGGTCCGCAAAGGCACCGTTACCAGCGTCTGCGACTTCGGCGCCTTCGTGGACCTGGGCGGAGCCGACGGGCTGATTCACATCTCGGAGTTGGCCTGGGGGCGCATCTCTCATCCGAGCGAAGTCGTCAAGGTTGGGCAGGAGGTGCAGGTTTACGTCCTCAGCGTGGACCGCGCGAAGAAGCGCATCGGGTTGAGCCTGAAGCGCCTGGAGCCCGAGCCGTGGGATTTGGTGGAGCAACACTACAAGGTCGGGCAGTTGGTTGAGGGCGAGATCACCAAACTCACCCCATTCGGCGCTTTCGCCCGCATTGACGACTCCATAGAGGGGCTGATTCACATTTCCGAACTTTCGGATGATCGTATCACCCATCCGAAGGAGATCGTGAAGGAAGGGGAGACGCACACGCTGCGCATCATCCGCATTGACCCTCAGAAGCGGAGGATGGGGCTTAGCCTGAAGCGCGTGGCCGATCCCCAGTATGCGGACATAGACTGGCGCGAGGAGTACGCGGCCAGCCTGCAGGACGATTGGGAAGAGGAAGACGACTTGGCCGAGGATGCCGAGGATTCGGCCGAGGCCGTTACCGACGATCAGGTGGAGGCTTGCCTGAGCGAAGCCGACGACGCCGACACGGATGATGTTGTAGAACCCGAAGGGGAGGAGTCCAGTTAGGGCGCATTCCGGCGCTCGCACGCAGACCCGATGTACTCTCTGGATCCCGTCAGCGACGGCGGCTGATCAGGTTGATTCTGGTGCACGATAATTCGGTTTAGAGGAAGTCCTACCCTATGCGTTTGAGATGGCCCTAGTTCAACCGGACCGGCGCAGCGGAAGCAGAGACATTCAGGGCTGTTTCGCCATAGGGCGGGACAGCCCTGATGTTTTTGGGCAGACCAGGGTTCTGGAAAGATGAGGCGACAATATGGCTACCAAATTTGAACGGTTGTTTTCCGAAGAGGCACGCAGGGCGCTGGCACTGGCGCATGATGAGGCGCTTCGGCTCAAGCATAACTACCTGGGGACGGAGCATCTCCTTCTGGGGTTGATTCGCGAGCAGACGACCGCGGCTCTCATCCTGGCGCAGATGGGCGTGGATTTGGACGAGATTCGGGCGTTGGTGGAGCGCATCGCGGGCCGCGGTGACTACACCGGCCCGGGCAGCCCCACCCTGACGCCCCGAACCCAGCGGGTGATTGAACTGGCCATTGACGAGGCCCAGCGCATGGGCCGCGCCCAGGCCGGCACCGAGCACCTGCTGCTCGGCATCATCCGCGAAGGGCAGGGGGTCGCCATCAGCGTCCTGCGCAAGATGGGCCTGGACCTGGAACGGGTGCGGCTGCGGGCCACCCAGATGTCCCAACAGACGGCCATGGCCACCCCCGTGGGCCCCAGGCCGAAGGCCAAGGAGACCCCGCTCATTGACCAGTTGAGCGTGGACCTCACCGCGCTGGCCGCCGAGGGGAAATTGGACCCCGTCATCGGCCGCGAGCGAGAGATAGAGCGGGTCATTCAGATTCTGTCGCGGCGCACCAAGAACAACCCCGCGCTCATCGGCGAGCCGGGCGTGGGCAAGACGGCCATCGTGGAGGGCCTGGCGCAGCGCATCGTCGCCGGCCAGACGCCGCGCCCGCTGCTGAATCGGCGGCTGATCCAACTGGACGTGGGGTCGCTGGTCGCCGGCACCATGTACCGCGGCCAGTTTGAGGAGCGCCTCAAGAAGGTCATTGACGAAATCAAGGGCTCCAAGTGCATCTTGTTCATTGACGAACTGCACATGCTCGTGGGCGCGGGCGCGGCGGGCAGCCAGGTGGACGCGGCCAACATCCTCAAGCCCGCCCTGGCCCGGGGCGAACTCCAGTGCATCGGCGCGACCACCAGCGACGAGTACCGCAAGCACATTGAGAGCGACCCCGCGCTGGAGCGCCGCTTCCAGCCCGTGCGCGTGGACGAGCCGACCGTGGAGGAGACCATCGCCATCCTCAAGGGGATTCGCCCGCGCTACGAGGAGCACCACAACGTGGACATTGACGACGGCGCGCTGGAAGCGGCGGCGCGCCTGGGCGCTCGCTACATCTCCGACCGCTACCTGCCCGACAAGGCCATTGACCTCATTGATGAGGCCGCCTCGCGGGTGCGCATGTACAAGTCGCCGGAAGCCATCCGCCCCATAGACGAGGCGCTCCAGCCGACGGACACAGGCGAACTGGACCTGGGCTGGCCCAAGCCACCCAAGCGCCCGGTGGTTACCGCCGACGACATCGCCGAGATGGTGGCCATGTGGACGGGCATCCCCGTGGCGCGGCTCGCCGGCGAGGAGTCCGAACGCCTGCTGCACATGGAGGAGGCGCTCCATCGGCGCATCGTGGGCCAGGATGAGGCCATCTCTACCATCGCCAAGGCCGTGCGGCGCGCCAGGGCCGGCCTGAAAGATCCCAAGCGCCCCATCGGCTCGTTCATCTTCCTGGGGCCTACCGGCGTCGGCAAGACGGAACTGGCCAAGGCGCTGGCGGAATTCATGTTCGGGAGCGAGGATGCCCTCCTGCAACTGGACATGTCGGAGTTCATGGAGCGGCACACCGTGTCGCGGCTCGTGGGCGCGCCTCCGGGCTACGTGGGCTACGAGGAGGCGGGCCAGTTGACCGAGGCCATACGCCGCCGCCCCTACAGCGTCGTCCTGTTTGACGAGGTGGAGAAGGCCCACCCCGAAGCGTTCAACATGCTCCTGCAGATTATGGAGGACGGCCACCTGTCGGACGCGAAGGGCCACAAGGTGGACTTCCGCAACACCATCATCATCATGACTTCTAACGTCGGGGCCGAACTGCTGAATCGCGAGGCGTCGCTGGGCTTCGCCACGCGCCGCGAGACGGCGAAGACCGAAGAGGAAGCCTACCAGCGGATGCGCGACAAAGTTTTGGACGAACTGCGGCGCACCTTCCGCCCGGAGTTCCTGAACCGCGTGGACGCCGTCATTGTGTTCCGTGCGCTGAACCGAACCCAGATTCAGCAAATCGTGGAACTGGAATTGGGCAAGGTGTGCGAACGGTTGAAGGAGCACGCGCTGTCGCTGGAGGCGACCCAGGCGGCCAAAGAGCTGCTCGCCGAACGCGGGTACGAACCGCAATTCGGAGCGCGCCCGCTCCGCCGCGTGATCCAGCAATTGGTGGAAGACCCCCTGTCCGAGGGCGTGCTCGCCGGGCAGTTCGTGAAGGGCGACCACATCCTGGTGGACGTAGAGAACGGCCAGATTACCCTGCGGGCGCTTGACCGCGAGACCGAAATCGCCGCGTCCAGCCCGGCCTAGTCGGGCACGGGCTGCGCCGGGCGTTCAGGGAGCGGGTTGCTTTGCCGAAAGCCAAGACGGTGTACGTGTGCCAGCAGTGCGGGAGCACGTCGCCCAAGTGGGTGGGGCGGTGCCCGGACTGCGGCGAGTGGAACACAATGGTGGAGACGGTGGTGGAACCCGCCCGCGAGGGCGGGGGCCGCGCCGCTCCACCGTTGCGGGCCAAGCCCCAACCCATGCGCGAAATCCGCTCCGATGGCTTTGACCGCATTCCCGTGTCCATGGGCGAGATGCAGCGGGTGTTGGGCGGGGGCATCGTCCCCGGGTCCGTGGTGCTCATCGGCGGCGACCCGGGCATCGGCAAGTCCACCCTCCTCCTCCAGATGTCCGCCGACCAGGCCGCGCAGGGGCGGCGTGTGCTCTACGTATCGGGCGAGGAGTCGCCCCAGCAGATCAAGATGCGCGCCCAGCGCCTGGGCGTGGACGGCGATTCCCTCTACGTGCTCTCCGAAACCAGCCTCCAGCAGATCGTAGAACAGATTGAGCAGATGAAGCCCGGCTTTGTGGTGGTGGATTCGGTGCAGGCCATCTACTCCGAAGATTTGGAGTCTTCGGCGGGGAGCGTGAGCCAGGTGCGGGAATGCGCGGCGGCGCTCCAGCGCGTGGCGAAATCGCTGATCGTCCCCATCTTCCTGGTGGGGCACGTAACGAAGAGCGGGGTCATCGCGGGGCCGCGCGTCCTGGAACACATCGTGGATACGGTGCTGTACCTGGAGGGCGATCGGTTCCATTCGTATCGTCTGCTGCGCGCGGTCAAGAATCGGTTCGGCTCCACGAACGAGGTCGGCGTCTTCAGCATGGAGGAGCAGGGGCTGGCGGAGGTGGCCAATCCCTCGGAGGCGTTCCTGGCCGAGAGGCTGCCTTCGGCGTCGGGGTCGGCCATCGCGGTAACGATGGAGGGCACGCGCCCGCTCCTGGTGGAGATTCAGGCCCTCGCCAGCACCACCAGTTTCGGGCTTCCGCGCCGCACGGCCAACGGCGTGGACATCAACCGCCTGTTGCTGCTGGTGGCCGTCCTGTCCAAGCGCGTCGGTATCCGTTTGGGCGACCAGGACGTTTTTGTGAACGTGGTGGGCGGGATGCGCATCACCGAGCCGGCCGCAGACCTGGCCATTGCTCTGGCCATCGCGTCCAGCGTGCGCGATGTGCCGGTGGCGGCGGATATGGCCATCATCGGCGAGGTGGGCCTGTCGGGCGAGTTGCGATCGGTGAGCCAGACCGAGCGGCGGCTGATAGAGGCATCACGCCTGGGATTCCGCCGCTGCCTGATTCCGAAGACGGGGACTCGCGCGCGCAACGTCCCGTCGGGGCTGGCGGTGCTGGAGACCCGCACGCTGGACGAGGCGCTGGAAGTCGCCCTGGCGCGGTAGCGGCAGAGGGCAGGTTCAAGGTGCGACGCACTTCGGAAGTGCGTCGCACCTGTGCTTCTGGCGCGACCAAAAACTTTGGAACCGAGGGGCAGGGGGCAGGTATGGGAACCTGCCCTACGCTCCATGCGTTTCATGCCGCCGCTGGAAATCGCCCTGGCGCGATAGCGTTGACTTTTCGCGCAAGTTGTGGTATTATTTGTCTAGATATTCTTGTCCTGATATTTGGGTTCATTTTTCGCGCCCGCCGCGAGGGCGGCAAAAGGATTCTCTATCATCCCTGGCACTTATCGGTCCATCGTCTTCCGAGAATCGGTCTAGGCGTTGCTGTCAATAGCGGGTTCGGATCACGAAGAGTGCACGGGATGTGCACTCTTTGTCTTTTGCATGGGGGAGAGAACGCCAACTTGTAGCAAGGAGGTGCGCTCGCTAGCGTTGACGAAGCGATAAGAGCCAACCCGCAGTACGGAGTTATGGGAGAGGATTTATGACTGGCGAATTTATCGTGCGTATCATCGGCATGATCGTCATGGGGTTGCTGGGCTGGGAGGTTGGTATCCTGCTTGGGGGGCGGGTGGACACGCAATCGGTGCGCTACATTCTGACGCTCTCGCTGGCAGGGGCCGCGCTTGGGCTGCTCATCACCCCGTACCTGGTGCTGCGGCCCATTCGCAACATCCGCAATTCCATCCGCACGGCTTCGGCGCAGCAGGTGCTGTCGGGCATGGGAGGGTTGGTCGTCGGCCTCATCGCCTCGGCGCTGCTCGCATTGCCGCTATCGTTCCTGCCGTCGCCGTGGGGCAAGGCGCTGCCAGCCGCGTTCGCCGTGATTCTCGGCTACCTGGGCACCTTCATCGGCGTGGTACGCCACAGGGACTTCTTCGCGCTCCTGAGCGGGCGGTTGAGCCGAGAGGTCAGCCGCGAGGACAATATCGTCCTGCTGGACACGAGCGTTATCATTGATGGGCGCATCGCCGACATCAGCCACACGGGCTTCATCAGCGGCACGATGATCGTGCCCCGATTCGTGCTCAACGAGATTCAGCACATCGCCGATTCGCCCGACCCCCTGCGGCGCGCACGCGGGCGGCGCGGTCTGGACATGCTCAACCGCCTGCAGAAGGAGTCCGTCGTCCCCATTCGGGTGGCCGACCTGGACGTTGAGGACGTGCGCGACGTGGACGACAAACTGGTGATGCTGGCCAAGCGGCTGCGCAGTCCCATCATCACCAACGACTACAACCTGAACCGCGTGGCCGAACTCCAGGGCGTAACGGTGCTCAACATCAACGAACTGGCCAACGCCGTGCGGGCGGTGGTGCTGCCTGGGGAGACCCTGAGCGTGAGCATCATCCAGGAGGGGAAGGAACTGGGCCAGGGCGTGGGCTACCTGGACGACGGCACGATGGTGGTGGTGGAGAACGGCCGCCGCCACATCGGCCAGACCATCACGGTCGTCGTTACGAAGGTGCTGCAAACGGCCGCAGGGCGCATGATCTTCGCCCAGATTGAGGGCGCACGGTAGGGGATGCCCTGCGGGGGCGAACCGAAACATTCGCGGGGAGACAACCGATGTTCCGATATGGCCTACTGCGACGGAGCGCGTGGAAGTGCATCTGTACATGGGGAAGGCGCTGACGAGGCCCTTCCCAATCCGCTGCGACTTCTGTAAACACTATTGGGTGTGGAGGTAAACCATGGCGCTCCGAGTTTTCAATTCCCTTTCGCGACAACTGGAACTGTTTGAACCCATCCACGAGGGACGGGTGGGAATCTACGTCTGCGGCCCGACGGTGCACAACGACGCCCATCTGGGCCACGGCAAGACCTACGTCAACTTTGACACCGTCGTTCGCTACCTGCGGTACCTGGGCTACAAGGTGCTCCACGTGCAGAACATCACCGACGTGGGCCACCTGCTGGACACGGGCGAGGATCGCATCCTCAAGGGGGCCAAGCGCGAGAAACTCAACCCCTGGGTGCTGGTGGAATACTACGAGCGGCGCTTCTTCCGCGACATGGATACCCTGAACGTAACTCGCCCCGACATCACGCCCCACGCCACTTGCCACATCCCAGAGCAGATTGAACTCGTCAAGACGCTGATAGAGAAGGGCTACGCCTACGAGGTCAACGGGTCGGTGTATTTCTCCGTCCGCAAGTGGCCGGAGTACGGCAAGTTGTCCGGCCGCAAGGTGGACGAACTGATAGAGGGCGCGCGGGTGGAGGTGCTGCCGGAGAAGCGCGACCCGGCCGACTTCGCCCTGTGGAAACGCGCCGAGCCGGAGCACATCATGCAGTGGCCCAGCCCGTGGGGCATGGGATTCCCCGGCTGGCACATTGAGTGCTCGGCCATGTCCACCAAGTACCTGGGGCAGCCCTTTGACATCCACGGCGGCGGGATGGAGAACAAGTTCCCCCATCACGAGTGCGAAATCGCGCAGAGCGAGGCGGCCACCGGCAAGCCGTTTGCCAAGTACTGGCTGCACAACGGGATGCTCATGATTCGCGGCGAGGAGATGCACAAGTCGCTGGGCAACTTCATCACGCTGGAGCAGGCCTTCCAGCAGTACGCGCCGATGACCATCCGCTTCTTCATCCTGGGCAGCCACTACCGAAGCCCGCTGGACGTAACCGACGAGGCGCTCGCCGCGGCAGCGCGGGGCGTGGAGCGGCTCTACGGGACCATGCGCCGCGTCCGCGCCCAGATGGACGAGGCCAAGCCGGGGCCGATGTCGGAGACCGTCGCCAGCCTTGTCGCGGACACGGAGGCCCGCTTCCGCGAGGCGATGGACGATGACTTCAACACGGCCAACGCGCTGGCCGTCCTGTTTGACCTGAACCGCGAGGTCAACAAGATGGTGCACGAGGGCGCGCCTGTCAGCCGCGAGTCGTGGCAGCAGGTGGATGCGCTCTACGGCCGACTCGTGGGGGACGTGCTGGGGCTCATCACGCCCGAAACGTATCAGGCGCAGACCGCCGGCCTGACCGACGACCTGCTTCGGCTGCTGGTGGAGACCCGCGCCGAACTGCGCCAGGCCAAACAGTGGGCGCTGGCCGATCGCATCCGCGACCGCCTGGGCGCTCTCGGCGTGGCCCTGGAGGACCGGCCCGACGGCACAACCTGGCGCATTCGCCCGCCCGAAGCGGGCGATGAGGAATAGCCCTGGCCGAAGGGCGGGCCGTTCTCACCGCCGAGAGGAGCGAGACACAGAAGGGGTAAGGGCACGGAGAAAGCCCTCTGTGCCTTTGTGTTTCTGTGTGGGATATTTTTCTCACACAAAGGCACGGAGAACGCAGAGGCGGGGGGTTCTCTACGCGCTCGGCGTGCTCCGCGGTGTGAGGCATTGGGAACTGCGTAGGCGACCCATCAGGGCGAGAGAGGACTTCCATGCCCGGGTTTGAGGTGCTGTACGGACGGAACGCCGTGCTGGAAAGCCTGCGGGCGAACCGGCGGCGGTTCTACCGCCTGCTCCTGGCGCAGAGTGTGGCCGCCGGGGGCGCGGTGGGCGACATCCTCGCGGAAGCGCGCGCCCGCAACGTGCCCCATGTGGCCGTGGACCGCGCCGCGCTGGACAAACTGGTGGGCAAGGACACGGGCCACCATCAGGGCGTGGCGCTGGAGGTCGGCGCGTATCCCTACGTGCCCTGGCAGGAGGCGCTCCGCGCGTGCCTGCAAGCAGGGGAGATGCCGCTGTTCCTTGTCCTGGATTGCCTGCAGGATCCCCAGAACCTGGGCAGCCTGCTGCGGACCGCCGAGGCCGTGGGCGTCCACGGCGTTGTCATCCCCAAGCGCCGCGCGGTGGAGGTTACGCCCGCCGTTGTGAACGCATCGGCCGGCGCAACCGAGCACTTGAACGTGGACATCGTGAGCAACCTGGCGCAGACGCTGGAGGAGATGAAGCGGGCGAACCTGTGGGCGGTGGGTCTGGAAGCCGCGCCAGGGGCGCTCGTGTACGCCGAGGCCGACCTGGACCGCCCGCTGGCGCTGGTGGTCGGCAGCGAGGGGAGCGGCATCAGCCGCCTGCTCCGCGAGCGGTGCGATTTTCTCATCCGCCTGCCGATGCGGGGCAGGGTAGGCTCGCTGAACGCGGCGGTAGCGGGTTCGGTGGCCCTGTACGAAGTCGTCCGCCAGCGGCAGGGCCGATGACGCGGTTCGCAAGTGCGCGGCTCGTCGCCGGTGCGGGGGCGGCGAAGCGTCTCGGAGGAGTGCAACCGCGAATCACGCGAATAGGCGCGAATGGAGGTAGACCCCAAGGGTCGTGGAGACCCTTGGGGTCTCGGAATCCACGGATCGGATAGAGCGGATTGTGCGGATGGGGATTCGTGATGCCGCGCGTTTGGGGTCTCCGACAGGTCGCATTATAATGTGCGACGGGTCTCGGGTGGCCCGCTCGCAAAGAAATCTCGCGGGGAAGGTGGAGTTTCGTTGAAGAAGATTTGCGTCATCGGCGCCGGCTATGTGGGGTTGACCACCGGCACCTGCTTTGCAGACCTTGGCAACCTGGTTACCATCGTGGACATTGACGAGCGCAAGGTGGAGAACCTGCGCCAGGGCGTGTTGCCCATCTACGAGCCTGGGCTGGAGGAGATCGTCCGCCGCAACGCGCAGTCGGGCCGCCTGCGGTTCACCACCTCCTACGCCGAAGGCGTCCGCGACGCCGAATTCGTCTTCATCGCCGTGGGCACGCCGTCGGGCGCGGAGGGCGAGGCCGACCTGCGTTACGTGCGGCAGGCCGCCGAGGCCATCGCCGAAGTGATGGATCACCCCATCGTGATTGTGAACAAGAGCACCGTCCCCATTGGCACGGGCGACTGGGTGGCCGACATCGTGAACAAGCACAAGAAGAACGACGTGCCCTTCGCCGTGGTGTCCAACCCCGAATTCCTCCGCGAAGGTTCGGCCGTCTATGACTTCATGAACCCCGACCGCGTGGTGCTGGGTTCGCTGAACCGCGAAGCCGCCGAGCAGGTGGCGCAGTTGTACCTGTCGCTCCGCGCCCCCATCGTCATCACCGACCTGCGCACGGCCGAGATGATCAAGTACGCGTCCAACGCGTTCCTGGCCAACCGCATCTCGTTCATCAACGAAATCGCGTCCATCTGCGAGGCCCTGGGCGCCGACGTGAAAGAAGTGGCCGTGGGCATGGGCTACGACAAGCGCATCGGGCCTTCGTTCCTGGACGCGGGCATCGGCTTCGGCGGGTCGTGCTTCCCCAAGGATGTGAAGGCGCTGGCGCACATGGCCGCCATCCACGGCTGCCATCCCCAACTGCTGCGCGCCGTCCTGGAAATCAACCGCGACCAGCGCCGACGCCTGGTGCAGAAACTCCGAGACATCCTCGGCTCGCTGGACGAGCAGGTCATCGGCGTGCTCGGCCTTGCCTTCAAGCCCAACACCGACGACATGCGCGAGGCGCCTGCGGTGGAGATCATCCATCTCCTCCAGAACGAGGGGGCCATCATCCGCGCCTACGACCCCGTGGCGATGCGCAACGCCAAGGCCATGCTGGACGGCGTTACGTTCTGCGAGAATGCCTACGAGGCCGCCCAGGGGGCCGATGCGTTGGTCATCTGCACCGAGTGGAACGAGTTCAAGCATCTGGACTTGAAGTGGATCAAGGAGGCCATGCGCCGCCCGATTATCGTGGACGGGCGCAACATCTACGATCCCGAGACCATGCGCCAACTGGGCTTTCTCTACCGCGGCGTCGGTCGCGGCTACGGTGTATAATCGCGAGTCGCAGGCGGGTGTTCGGAACACGCCCGCCTGCGGGTTCGCGCATCATTGCAAAGGAGCATGGGCATGAAGAGAATCTGCATGATCGGCGTGGGATATGTGGGGCTGGTTACAGGAGCCTGCCTGGCCGACCTGGGAAACAAAGTGGTGTGCGTCAACCGAGACGAGAAGAAGGCCGCCAACCTGCGGAAAGGCATCCTGCCCATCTACGAGCCTGGGCTGGAAGAGATCGTGCACCGCAACAAGGAGGCGGGCCGACTGTTCTTCACGACCTCCTACGACGAGGGCGTCAAGGACGCGGAGTTTGTCTTCATCTCCGTGGGGACGCCGTCGGGGCTGGAGGGCGAGGCCGACCTGCAACATGTGCACGACGCGGCGGTGGAGATCGCCAAGCGCCTGGATCACCCGCTCATCATCGTGAACAAGAGCACCGTCCCCATCGGCACGGGCGACTGGGTGGCCGACATCGTGCGCGAGAACATGCCCGACCCGTCCATCCCGTTCTGGGTGGTCTCCAACCCCGAGTTCCTGCGCGAGGGTTCGGGCGTGTACGACTTCATGAACCCCGACCGCATCGTGCTGGGTTCGTTGAGCCGCGAGGCTGCGGAGCGCGTGGCCGAACTGTACTACCCGCTCCAGGCCGAGACCATCATCACCGACCTGCGCACCGCCGAGATGATCAAGTACGCATCCAACTGCTTCCTGGCGACCAAGATTTCGTTCATCAACGAGATCGCCGCGATTTGCGAGTCGCTGGGCGCGGATGTGAAGGAAGTGGCGCGCGGGATGGGCACCGACAAGCGCATCGGCCCGCATTTCCTGGGCGCTGGCATTGGCTGGGGCGGCTCGTGCTTCCCCAAGGATGTCAAGGCGCTCATCCACATGGCGACCACCCACGGCACGCGCCCGCAACTCCTGCGCGCCGTGATGGAGATCAACTACGACCAGCGCAAGCGCATCATCAACCACCTGCGGGACATTCTCGGCTCCTACCGCGGCAAGGTGGTGGGGCTGCTTGGGCTGGCCTTCAAGCCCAACACCGACGACATGCGCGACGCGCCGTCCATCACGCTGGCGCGGCTCCTGGTGGCCGAGGGCGCGCAGGTGAAAGCCTACGACCCCGTGGCCATGGAGACCGCGCGCCGCGCCATGCAGGACGTGCCCGTAACCTATTGCAACGACCCGTATGAAGTCGCCAAGGATGCCGACGCGCTCATTCTGGTTACCGAGTGGAATGAGTTCAAGCAGCTGGACATGCAGCGCATCAAGAGCCTCATGCGGCAGCCTGTGCTGATGGACGGGCGCAACATCTACGACCCGCCGCGGATGCGCGAGTTGGGGTTCATCTACCGCGGCGTGGGGCGCGGCCACAACGGCGGCCTGATTCGGAACCGATGAGAGCGTATCCCTTCCCCGTGATGCCAGGGCCTGCCCTGTCCGTGGGCGTGGATTTGATAGAAGTGCCGCGGATCGCGCGCGCCGTGGAACGCTGGGGCGAGCGATTCCTGCGCCGCGTCTATACGCCGAACGAGATCGCCCTGTGCGACGGGCGCATCCCCGAGTTGGCCGTGCGCTTTGCGGGCAAGGAAGCCATCTCCAAGGCGCTGGGCACTGGCCTTGTGGGGATAGACTGGACGGAGATGGAGATTCTCGCCGACTATCGCGGCAAGCCCATCGTGCGCCTGCTGGGACGCGCCCGCAAGCGCGCCGAGGAACTGGGCCTGCACCAGTGGGCCATCAGCCTGACGCACACCAAGGAACACGCCATCGCCATGGTCGTGGCCAGCAGCCCGTAACGCCCGCGCGCGACGAGAGACGGCTCTACGCGGAGCGCCCTGTGTGGTGGGGCGCTCCGCTTTTGTGTGGAGGCCCGCATGGGATTCTTGCGCCCATCTCGGGCGGTGGTATACTGAATGCAGATGGACGTTACAGGAGGTGGACATGATTCACGAAGCCATGGCCCGCGTGCTGGACAACGTGGACAGGGTCATCGTCGGCAAGAGGGCGACGGTGGAGTTGCTTCTCGCGGCGATGCTGTGCGAAGGGCACGTGCTGATTGAGGACGTGCCCGGCATCGGCAAGACGACCCTGGCGAAGGCGGTGGCCCGATCCGCTGGCTGCACCTTCAGCCGCCTGCAATTCACGCCCGACTTGCTGCCCAGCGACGTTACCGGCATCTCCTTCTTCAACCAGAAGAAGCAGGAATTTGAGTTCCGGCCTGGGCCGGTCATGTCCCAAATCCTCCTGGCGGACGAGATCAACCGCGCCACGCCGCGCACCCAATCGGCCCTGCTGGAGGCGATGCAGGAGCGGCAGATCACCGTGGACGGCGTTACGTACCCGCTGCCGCGCCCGTTCCTGGTGCTCGCCACGCAGAACCCCATTGAACTGGAGGGCACCTTCCCGCTGCCCGAGGCGCAGGTGGACCGCTTCCTCATCAAGATTGCCCTGGGCTATCCCACGGAGCAGGAGGAAAACGAGATTCTCCTGCGGTTTGAGCGCGAAGACCCCCTGGAGCGCCTGCAGCCCGTGATGCAGCCGGAGGACTGGCTCGCGCTGCGCGACGCCGTCCGGCGGGTGCGCGTGGAGGAGTCGGTGCGCCACTACGTGGTGCGAATCGTGCGGGCCACGCGCGAACATCCGGCGGTGATGCTAGGGGCCAGCCCGCGCGGGACGTTGGCGCTGTACCACATGGCGCAGGCGCTGGCGGCCATTCGCGGGCGCGAGTTCGTCCTGCCGGATGACGTCAAGTACCTGGCGCCTTTCGTCCTGGGGCATCGCATCATCATCAGTTCGCAAACCCGACTGCGCGGGCGCAGGCCGGAGAATATCCTGGCCGAAGTCGTGGAGTCGGTGCCGGTGCCGGTGGAGCAGTAGATGTTCAACGATACCTGGATCGCGCTGGCGGCTTTCTTCGGCCTGCTGGGAGTGCTGTTCCGCCAGGAGTCGCTGGTCATCATGTCCACCGTGCTCCTCACGGTCATTGCGGTGGCTTGGCTGTGGAACCGGTACGCCCTGCGCGGCGTCCTCTATCGGCGGCAACTCAGCGAACGGCGCGCCTTTGTCGGCGAGGAAGTCATGTTGTCCATCCAGGTAACCAACGGCAAACTGCTCCCCGTGGCGTGGCTCAAGGCCGAGGACGAACTCCCGACGGCCCTTCCGCTCATCGGCGACAGGCTGGCCCCCTCGCACAAGGAGACGGTCGGCTACCTGGTCAACCTGTACTCCCTGCGCTGGCGCGAACGGGTAACGCGGCGGTTTCGCCTCTCGTGCGCCCAGCGCGGATTCTACGCCCTGGGGCCGGTACGCATGCAGGCCAGCGACGTGTTCGGGCTGTTCAGCGCGGCCGTCGTGGACGAGCGGGAGGACACGCTTATCGTCTATCCGCAGGTGCTGCCGCTGGAGGCGTGGAACCTGCCCCCGAAGGACCCCTTCGGCAACGCGAAGGCCGAGGAGCCGCTCTTCGCCGACCCCAGCCGCGCCGTCGGCGTCCGCGACCACCAGCCCTACGACGGCCAGAAGCACATCCACTGGAAGGCCTCCGCGCGCCAGCAGCGGCTACAGGTGAAGGTGTACGAGCCGACCACCAGCCCGCAGTGGATCATCTTCCTGAACGTCAACACCCTCCCCGAGCCGTTGCAGGGGAGCGATCCCGTGCTTCTGGAGCAGATCGTCAGCCTGGCGGCGTCGGTCGCGTCGTTCGGCGTGGAGCAGAAGTACATGGTGGGCCTGGTGGCCAACGGGAGCCTGCCCCGCTCGGATCAGCCCCTGAAGGTGCTCCCCAGCCGAAGCCCGGATCACCTGATGCACATGTTGGAAGCGTTGGCGGCGGTAACGGCCTTCTCCACGTCGCGCATGGAGCAGTTGCTGGAGACCGAGTCGCCCAAGTTGCCGTGGGGCGCGACGCTCATCGTCATCACGGGCATCGTCTCCGACGCGCTGCTGGCCGCGCTTCTGGAGTTGCGGGCGGCGGGGCGCAAGGTCGCGCTGGTCGCGGTGGGCGCCGAGGTGGATCGGGAGCAACTGCGCGGCATCCCGGCCTACACCGTGTCGCGGCGGCCCCTGGCGGATGTGGGGATGTGGCAGGTGCAAGAAGTGGAGGCGCAGGCGTGAGCGCGACTCGCTGGGACTGGAAACGCGCGCTGTTGGATTTCGCGCTCATCGCGATGGAGATGGCGTGGCTGTCGCCGTGGCTTCTTTTCTTCATCCGCCCGTTCGCGCCCCAGCACCCGGCGGCGCCCCTGGCGCTGGCCGTGCTGGCGGCGCTGGCCTTCGTGGCGCTGTTCGTCAAGGGGATGAACCGCCTGAACGTGGCGCCCAGGGTGGTGTCGGCCCTGGTGATGGCGTTGGGGCTGCTGTCGGGGCTGCTGGCCGTGCGCGTGCACCTGTACCCGGCGAGTTTCACCGCCGGCGCGTGGCTTGCGCAACTCGCGCGGCGTATGGCCCAGGTTTCGGAGGCGATTCCGGCGGATTTGGTGCTGTTCCTGCTGGTGGTCCTGCTGTGGTGGCGCGGGCTGACGCTGGGCAACCGCGAGCACACCTTTGAGCGCATTGGGTTCAGTTTCCGCGCGGGGATCGTGCTCCTGATGTGGAATGCGGCCGTGTCTTCGCTGCTGGGGTGGCGCGTTCCGATCCTCGGCTTTGTGGTCGTGTTCTTCTTCTTCGGCCTGCTGGCCGTGGGCGTGGGCCGCGTGTACGATTTGGAACTCCAGCCGGAATCCGGCGGGCGGGTGTCCACCCCGTTCTGGCTGGCGTCCACGCTGGGGGCGATTGCCGCCGTGCTGATGGCGGCGGTCATCGCGACCCAGTTGCTCACGGTGGGCAACATCAGCGCCGTGATGCGGCTCATGGCGCCCGTGTGGAACGTGCTGGGGAAGGTGGCGCTGCTGGTCGCGCAGGTGTTGATCTGGCTTCTGGGGCCGCTGCTGGATTGGGTGGTGCGGTTCTTCCGGACGCACGCGCCGCCCGAATTCACCGGCGCGACGCCTGCGCCCGAGGCCACGCCCGAGTTCCTGCCCCAGACGCCCGTCGCGCCGCCCGCGTACTTGGACATCCTGAAGTATGCCGTGGTGGGTGTCTTCATCCTCGGAGTCCTGGCGCTCGTGGCGTTTTCCGTGCGGCGGGCGCGGGCCTCAGCCGCCGAGTCGGGCCGCCGAGAGGAGCGCGAGGTTGATTGGAGCCTGACGACCCGAGGGCCTGGGCTCCTGGGCGCGATTCGCGCGGGCCTGGATCGCGTGGGGCAGTGGCTCAACCTGGCGGGGGAGTTTGGCCTGGGCCAGCGGTTCCGGGCGGCGGCCTCCATCCGCTGGATTTACGCGAACCTGCTGCGCTGGGCGGCGGGCATGGGGCATCCGCGCAGGGAATGGCAGACGCCCTACGAGTTCCTCCAGGCGCTGGCGCCGGCGTTCCCCGACCTCGCGTCGGAGATGCAGGCGATCACCGAGGCATACGTCCGGTCGCACTACGGCGAACTGCCGGACACGGAGGAGGAATTGCAAAAGATCCGCTCCTGCTGGGAGCGGATCCTGGACTGGCAACGTGCGAGCGAAGAGGGCGCTACGCCGTGATGGCGATCTGCACCTCGGGCTTCTCCAGCAGGAGCAGGAATGCGATGGACACGATAATGGCCAGAATGCTGGAGACGAGCCATGCGACATCCAGTTTCCCCGCGACAACCACGCGGGGCAACAGCATCAGGACGCGGATGATGACGTTGAAGCCCTGGACGAAGATGCTCATGGTGAGGGCCCACGGTCGGCGGCGAACCAGCCCCCAGCCCAGCAAGCCGAAAAGCAGGACGGGCAGGATGAGCACGGTGATCTTGGCGCTGAACAGCACCGCCGGCGGGAACATGAGCGTCGGGATGAACTGCAAGATGGCGATGGCCCAGATGAACTTGTCGGCTTTGGTCATGGCGTTTCCTCCCAACCGGTCTCGGACCTTGTGGAATTGCACTCATTATAGCAGACAGGAGAGGCGATGTCAACAACTTGCGCGTCGGTGCGCGTAGGGGAGCAACGGGAGGGGCTTGCCCGCAGGGCGCGTCGCGGCGGGGTGGCGGTGGTCATGGCGCTGGCGGTGGTCGCGCTTGCCGCATGCGGGCCCGCGCCTACGCCGCAACCCGCGCCGACGGCCACGCCCACGTCGCGGCCCTCGCCGACGGCGACGGCGTTCGTGCCGACGGCCACGCCCACGCCGCAGCCCTCGCAGACGGCGACGCCGCTGCCCACGGCCACGGCCACGCCGCAGCCCCCGCCGACGGCCACGCCGACCGCGCGGGCCGCATCCAGCGGCGGCCGTGTGGCCCCCGTGCCCATCCTCATGTACCACCACATCGCGGACCTGCCGGACGATGCGAACTCCACCCGGCGGGACTATGCCGTGTCTCCCGCCCGTTTTGAAGAGCAGTTGCGGTATCTCAAGGAGCAGGGCTACGAGTCGGTCAGCCTCTACGCGGTGATTCGCTACCTGGAGGGTGCGGACCCGCTGCCCGCCAGGGCCGTCGTCATCACCTTTGACGATGGCTACCGCGACAATGCGGTGGTCGCCTTCCCGCTGCTGGTGAAGCACGGGTTCACGGCGACATTTTTCATCAACCCCCAGCCCATTGACGATGGGTATCCAGGGTACATGACATGGGCGCAGGTGGAACAATTGAGCCGCAGCGGGATGGACGTGGAATCGCACAGTTACAGCCACCCCATGCTGACGCGCCTTTCGGACGAGGACCTGCTCCAGGAGATTCGGAAGGCGGGCGATGCCATTGAGCGGCACACCGGCAAGCGCCCGCGCCTGTTCTCGTACCCCTACGGCACGTACAACCGCCAGGTGGTGGACGCGCTGCGGGCCGAGGGGTACCTGGGCGCGGTTACGCTGCGTTCGGGCACGGCGCAGACCTCGCCGTCCGTCTTTGACCTGGCCCGCGTGTGGGTGCGCTACGACGACACGCTGGAAGCCTTCGCGGCGAAGTTGGAGCGAGGCCGGTGATGCCCGATGCGGTTCGGTTGCGGTGCCGGATGAACCCACGGCCTGCCCCAGGGGTATGTAAGGTAGTGGAATTGTCCCGCCGCGTGTTTCCGGTATAATCTAGCGGGGGCGCTGCCCCGACGACAGAGAAAGGGCTTTGTCATGGAAACCGTACAAGAAGTCGCCAAGCGAATTGTGGACAACGTGGAGAAAGTCATCATCGGCAAGCGCCAGCAGGTGGAGCAGACCGTCATCGCGCTCCTGTGCCAGGGCCACGTGCTGATAGAGGACGTGCCGGGCGTGGGCAAGACCATGCTCGCCAAGACCATCGCCCGCTCGCTGGGGTGCACGTTCCAGCGCATTCAGTTCACCCCCGACATGCTGCCCAGCGACGTAACGGGCGTGTCGGTGTTCAACCAGAAGACCCGCGAGTTTGAGTTCCGCCCCGGGCCCATCATGGCCCAGATTGTGCTCACCGACGAGATCAACCGCGCCACGCCGAAAACCCAATCGGCGTTGCTGGAGGCGATGGAGGAGAAGCAGGTTACCGTGGACGGGGTTACCTACCCGCTCCAGAAGCCGTTCTTGGTGCTCGCCACGCAGAACCCCATTGAGTACGAGGGCACCTTCCCTCTGCCCGAGGCGCAGTTGGACCGATTCATGCTGCGCATCAGTTTGGGCTATCCGTCGCCGGCGGATGAGATTCGCATGTTGGACTCGCAGCAGCGCGTCCATCCGGTGGAAACGGTGGAGCAGGTGGTCAGCGCCGAGGCGCTGCTCCAGGCTCAGGAGGCGGTCAAAGAGGTACACATAGACGACCAAATCAAGGAGTACATCGTAGAGCTCGTGAACACGTCGCGCAAGCATCCGGACATCTACCTGGGGGCCAGCCCGCGCGGCTCGCTGGCGCTGTACAAGACCGCCCAGGCGAAAGCCGCCGTGGAGGGCCGCGACTACGTCATCCCCGACGACGTGAAGGCCCTGGCCATTCCGGCGTTGGCGCATCGCCTGATCGTGTCGCCGGCGGCGCGCATCAAGAACGTGGACGCCAGGGTTGTGGTGCAGGAGATTCTGGATTCGGTCCCGGTCCCCGGAACGCGGGCGCGCCCACGGAGGTAGGCATCCACCATGTCGCGTCTTGATCTCGTCCTGCTCCACGCCCCTAGCGTGTACGACTTCCGCAAGGAGTCCATTCTGTACGGGCCGGTGAGCGACCTTGTTCCGTCCACGCCCGTCTTTGAGATGTACCCCATCGGGTTCACCACCATTGCCGAATACCTGGAGCGCCACGGGTTTCGGGTGCGCATCGTGAACCTGGCGGTGCGCATGTTGCGGGAGAAACGGTTTGACCCCGAAGCGATGATCCGCTCGCTGAATCCGCGGGCGTTCGGCATAGACCTGCACTGGATGCCCCACGCGCACGGGGCCATAGAGGTGGCGCGCCTGGTCAAGAAGCACCACCCCAACGCGCCCGTCATCTTCGGCGGGTTCTCCGCTTCGTACTTCCACCGCGAGTTGCTGACAGAGTACCCCGAGGTGGATTTCGTCGTGCGCGGCGATTCCACCGAGGAACCCATGCGCCAGTTGATGACGGCCCTGCGCGACGGCGGGGACTTCGCGGGCGTGGACAACCTCACATGGCGCGGCCCCGACGGTCAGGTGCGGGCCAACCCCATCGGCTTCTCGCCCGACACGCTGGACCACGTCCTGCTGGACTATTCCTACGTCATCCGCAGCGTGGCCCGCTACCGAGATTTGGCCAGCGCCATCCCATTCCGCCACTGGCTGGACTATCCCATCACGGCGGCGCTCACGTGCCGCGGCTGCACCTACGGCTGCAAGACGTGCGGGGGGTCGGCGCAGGCCTTTGAGCAGATTCACCAGCGCCAGCGCCCCGCCTACCGCTCCCCTTCGGATTTGGCGCAGGACCTTCGCAGCATCAGCCGCTTCAGCAAGGGGCCGGTCTTCGTGCTGGGCGACATTCGCCAGCCCGGCATGGACTACGCCGAGGCGTTCCTCGCGGCGGTCAGGGGCTTCCCGAATCAGGTCATCCTGGAGTTGTTTGAGCCGGCCTCGCGCGAGTTCATGCAGTTGGTGGGGCAGAGCCTGCCGCATTGGACGCTGGAGGTCTCGCTGGAATCCCACGACGACGAGGTGCGCCAGGCCTTCGGGCGACCCTACACCACGGCGGCGATGGAGAAGACCATGGAGTACGCCCTTGAGGCGGGCTGCGAGCGGCTGGATGTCTTCTTCATGATCGGGCTTCCTAAGCAGACCTACGACTCCGTCATGGGAACCGCCGAGTACTGTCGCCATCTGGTGCGCGATCTGGATGGGGGGCAGCCCCGCCGCCTGATCCCGTTCATCTCGCCCCTGGCCCCATTCCTGGACCCTGGGAGCGAGGTGTTTGAGAATCCGGAGGCGCACGGCTATCGCCTCCTGTGCCACACGGTGGAAGAGCACCGGAGGGCGCTGGTGCAGCCGTCGTGGAAATACGTGCTGAACTACGAGACGCGGTGGATGAACCGCGACGCCATCGTGGACAGCACCTATGCGGCGGGGCTGGCGCTGAACCGCCTGAAGATGGAGACCGGCCTCATCCCGCGCGCCGTGGGCGAGGCCACGGAGCGGCGCATCCACAAGGCGCGGCGGCTCATCGCCCAGATTGACGACATCATGAGCATGGGCGACGCCGACCTTCGTGCCAAACTCCTTCGCGCCCTGAAGCCCCAGGTGGACAGCGCGAACATCTCCACCGTGTGCGAGAAGAGCGAGTTGGAACTGCCGCTGGGCTGGGCGAAACTGAACGTGCCGGCGGCGGCGACGGTGCTCCTGAGCGGGTTGCGGCGGAAGATCACGCGCTCGGAGACAAAGGCGGGCTGAAGTGAAACGCACCATTAGCATCGTTCTGGTAGTTGTGGCGGCGCTGGTCGTGGCGGTTACGACGGTGCAGCCGCTGTACGACCAGATCGCCTACGTAGTTACGCTGACGGTGGCGGTGGCGTATGCCTGGGCCAGGGTGGGCGCGCGCTCGGTGGAGTTCGTTCGGCATACCCCCGCGCACCGCTCGCAGGTGGGGCGCTACATAGAGGAACAGTTCACCGTGCGCAATACCAGTCTGGTTCCCAAACTCTGGCTGGAGGTGCGCGACCTGTCCGAGTTGCCCGGGCACCGCGCCAGCCGCGTGGTAACCTCGCTGGGGCCGAGGCGCAAGCGGGGCTGGACCGTGCGCACGTTGTGCCAGCGCCGCGGGCGGTTCCGGCTGGGGCCGGTGGTACTGACCAGCGGCGACGCCTTCGGGCTGTTCCGCATCACGCGCCGCGTAGAGGCCACCGCGTCGGTGGTGGTGTACCCCTACACGGTGGACCTCCCGGCCTTCCTCCCGCCAGGCGGCGAACTCCCCGGCGGCGACGCTCTGCGCCGCAGGACGCACCATATCACCACGAACGTGTCGGGCGTGCGCGACTACGAACCCGGCGACGGGTTCAACCGCATTCACTGGAAGTCCACCGCGCGGCACGACAGGCTCATCGTCAAGGAGTTTGAACTGGATCCCCTGGCCGACCTGTGGCTGTTCCCCGACATGCACAGCGCCGTTCAGGTGGGCAGGGTGGCCGAGTCGGCGGACGAGTGGCTGGTGCCGGCGGTCCTGATGAAGGAGGCCCCGCGCGTGCTGGAACCGAGCACGGAAGAGTACGTGGTGTCGGTAACCGCATGTCTGGCGAAGCATTTCCTGTCGCGGAATCGGGCGGTGGGCCTGGCTGCCCAATCCGCGCACCGAGAGTTCATCCAGCCGGACCGCGGCGACCGCCAACTGGGCAAGATTATGGAGACGCTGGCGGTGGTTCGGGCGCGCGGGCAGGTGCCGTTGGCGCAGGTACTGGCCGCGGAAGGGATGGGTCTGCCGCGCGGGACGTCGGTTGTGGTGATCACGCCGTCAACCGACCTGCGCTGGGTGCAGGTGCTGAACCACCTGCGGCGGCGCGGGCTGCGGGCCGTCGCGGTGCACGTGGCCGCCAGCACCTTCGGCGAGGCCCCCGCCAGCGATGCGGTGCTGGCCGAGTTGGCGCTGCACCAGATTCCCACCTACGTGGTGCGGAATGGCGAGCGGCTGGAGGAGGCGCTGAGCGCCGACCGCGCCATGCTGGCCCGTCGGGCGGGTTAGGGGCGCGCGGGCATGCCATATCAGCCCGACGCTGAAGCATCGGGCTGAACGGGCGAAGCCCTGCGGGCTGGCGTCATCCACGAATAACACGAATCCACACGAAGGGAATTGCGCCCGACGGCGTGCTGACCTCACCCCCTCGTTCCCCCTCTCCGCGCGCGGAGAGGGGGATGCCGAAGGCTGGGGCTGGGGCGCGAAACCTGCGGGCCAGGGCGGCTTCGCGTCCATTCGCGTGGATTCGCGGTTCCCCGTCGCCCGACACGGGCGTGCTGACCTCACCCCCTCGTGGGGAGGCCGAAGGCCGGGGGTGAGGTGCGAAACCTGCGGGCTAGGGGCGGATTCGCGTCCATTCGCGTGGATTCGCGGTTCCCCGTCGCCCGACACGGGCGTGCTGACCTCACCCCCTCGTTCCCCCTCTCCGCGAGCGGCGAGGGGGAAGCCGAAGGCTGGGGGTGAGGTGCGAAACCTGCGGGCCAGGGGCGGATTCGCGTCCATTCGCGTGGATTCGCGGTTCCCCGTCGCCCGACACGGGCGTGCTGACCTCACCCCCTCGTGGGGAGGCCGAAGGC
>Ga0067045_1029032_pt1 | contig 24623 bp, 7 predicted proteins | sample TerdegcTABiofilm_FD_59184 | JGI IMG/M metagenome (GOLD analysis project Ga0067045, IMG submission 59184) | Combined Assembly of (Gp0054472, Gp0054536) Wastewater bioreactor microbial communities from Singapore -Terephthalate degrading... | reverse complement strand
CAATTGCTTGCCAAAATGATTTCCACTTGTGATTATTTTCTATCGCCAGATACTGCAACGGTGCATTTTGCCGCTGCATTTGGAATTCCCACGGTTGTATTTTATTATGTTCCCGAAATTCCGCCAAAATTATTGCCCTGGACGCCATATAAAACGCCACATAAAGCATTGCTCACAACCGATACGATTGCCGCAATTTCTGTGGATGAAGCGATTGATGCAATGGAAGAGCTAATAAACAAATAAATTCCCCCTTTGATAAGGGGGAATATAAACCCATTTCAGAGGGCTGAAGCCCTCTGTTGCAAGATGTAGGGGCAATTCATGAATTGCCCCTACAACATCCCCCTGCCCCCTTTGATAAGGGGGAATAGAAGACATCCCCAGCCCCCTTTGATAAGGGGGAATATAAACCCATTTCAGAGGGCTGAAGCCTTCTGTTGCAAGATGTAGGGGCAATTCACGAATTGCCCCTACAACATCCCCCTGCCCCCTTTGATAAGGGGGAATAGAAGACATCCCCCTGCCCCCTTTGATAAGGGGGAATAGAAGACATCCCCCTACCCCCTTTGATAAGGGGGAATAGAGGACATCCCCCTGCCCCCTTTGATAAGGGGGAATAGAAGACATCCCCCTACCCCCTTTGATAAGGGGGAATAGAAGATGTAGGGGCAATTCATGAATTGCCCCTACAAATTTTTTCTTTAATTTGCATTTATTTTCTTTTTATTTTTTATGAAATTATCAATTCAATCGCCACAAGCGGCGTTAAGTAAAACGTATTTGAAGCAGAAGGTTCTGAAAGATGATATTCTCAAATTTAAGAATAACTTAAATAGCTTTTTCAATAATATTAACGAAGAGGAAAGCGAGGACAATCAAAAAAACCATATTCGCGATTTTCTGCTTGAAACCCATTATAAAGGGAAAAATGATATTAACACAAAAGATAAAATTGACCTTGCTATTTTTCTTGATAATAAGAAGATTGGCGTTATCTTTGAAGTCAAAAAGCCATTGAATAAATCAGAAATGATATCCCAATCGCAACCGAATGCTAAAGCTTTGCACGAACTTATATTATATTATTTGCTGCAACGCACTCTCGAAAATAACGATGAAATTAAATACCTTATTGCCACTAATTTATATAGCTGGTATATTTTTGATGCAGTCGATTTCGAGAAGCTTTTTTATAATAATAAAGCATTTTTACAAAAATTTAAAAATTGGAATTCCGACCAATTAGTATCTTCTGTTACAGACCATTTCTATTATGAAATTGCCAAACCTTATCTTGATACAATTCAAGAAATTCCCTGCACATATTTTGATGTCCGCGATTTTAAGCCAATTTTCCAAAATCCAAATTTTGATTTCTCTGATAATTCTTTGTTTAATGAGGTAAATAGCGAATCTGCGACATCTTCCAAAATTGTGCAGGAATTCATTGCGGTGTATAAATTACTTTCACCATTTCATTTATTGAAACAATCTTATGCAAATGATAGCAATGCTTTGGACTTGTCTTTTTATCGCGAATTACTTTATATTATGGGATTGGAAGAAGCTAAGGAGCAAAATCGCATAATAATTCGACGCTGTCAGAAAAATCGCCAACCAGGTTCCTTGATTGAAAATATTTATAATAAATTAAATAATGATGAGAGTATTCGGAACAAAATATATGAAAATGCTAACGCAGATAATAATAGTGATGAAAATATATCCGACCCCATTTTTGATGTGGCTCTGCAATTGTGTATGACCTGGATAAATCGTATTCTATTTTTGAAATTACTTGAGGGACAACTTGTAGCATTCAATAAAAATTATGCTACTGATTATAATTTTCGCTTTTTAACTACTAATTTTATACAAGATTATGATGATTTGAATGAACTCTTTTTTGATGTTCTGGCTGTCCCTTACGAAAATCGAGATTCGGAATTAATTGAAAAATTCCCTAATATTCCATATCTTAATAGTTCATTATTTGAGAAAACTGAAGATGAACGTAATTATATAGAAATCAATCAATTGAAAAATAATCGTCAAATTGCATTTTATCCCTCTACTGTTTTAAAAAATGAAAATGGAACACGCCGAGTAGGGAAAACTGTTCTGCTTGCATATTTATTTGATTTTTTAGATGCTTACGATTTCTCGAGCGAATCAGGTGAAATAATTGCAAAGCGTCAAAAAACAATCATTAATGCTTCGGTGCTGGGCAAATTATTTGAAAAAATTAATGGCTATAAAGATGGTGCTGTATTTACTCCTGCTCCTATTACTATGTTTATGGCTCGGGAAAGCATCCGCCCCGCAATTGTTCAAAAATTCAATGAACATTATAATTGGCATTGCAATGATTTCGATGACATTAAAAATCACCTTAGCGATAGACGCAATAAATCGGACATACTTGAAGCAAATTCTGTTGTCAATTCTATAAAAATTTGCGACCCCGCTGTTGGCTCGGGGCATTTCCTTGTCGCTTGTCTTAATGAACTTATTGCGTGCAAATCTGATTTAGGTATTCTCGCAGATTTAAATGGTGTGGTGCTTAATATTTATGCAACTGTGGATAATGATGAAATAATTTTTACTTATAGAGATGATAATTCAATTTATGAATATATTCCAAATATCATTAACTCATCTAATAATAAAACATATACGCCAAATGAACTAATTCAAAAATCTATATTTGAAGAAAAGGAAACACTTATCGAAAATTGCCTGTTTGGTGTGGATATTGAGGAAAAGTCCGTTCAAATTGCTCGCTTGCGTCTGTGGATTGAATTATTAAAAAATGCATATTATAAATATGAAAATGAAGAGGTTCAAAATTTTGAACCCTTACAAGAGAAAGGAAAAAATGATACAATACATAACCAGCGCCCCATACTTCCGCAATTGGAAACTTTGCCAAATATTGATATTAATATAAAAACAGGTAATTCTCTTATTAGCCGCTATTCTGTCGATGATAGATTGCAAAAAGTTTTCTACGTAAAAGACAAAAATTACGATATTAATTATTTTCGTAATGCTGTGCAAACTTATAAATCAACAAGTGATAAAACTAAAAAACGTGAAATGCGAGAATTAATAGAAAAAATTAAAATAGAAATTTATCAAGAATTAAAATTATCTTATCCAAAACCAATGGAATTAAAAAAATTAGAAGAGGAATTAAATGATTTGGATCAAGAGCATCTTTTTGGCAGAACTGAAGCAGAAGAAAATGCCCGACGTCAAAAAAAATCTGAAACAAATGATAAAATAGAAGCATTGAAAAAAGAAATTGCACTCGATGAGGCAAATCCCGTCTATCGCAACGCCTTAGAGTGGCGCTATGAATTTCCTGAAGTGCTTGACGATGATGGTAATTACATTGGCTTTGATATTGTGATAGGCAATCCGCCATATATTCAATTGCAAAAAGCTTATAATCGGCATCTCAAATATGCAGATTTATATATGAATATGGGCTATAAAACTTTTGATAGAACGGGCGATATTTATTGCCTATTTTATGAGCGGGGCATTCAAATTCTGAAAAAAAATGGAATGCTTGCTTATATCACATCTAATAAATGGATGCGTGCGGGTTATGGCAAAAGTTTGCGATATTTCTTTACCCAATGGGATCCACAAATTTTGATTGATTTGGGACCTGGTGTATTCGAAAATGTCACTGTCGATACAAATATTTTATTTCTAAGGAAAAATAAAGGTGGCTTCAGCATCCCTGCTGAAGAAGGAGAAGACAAAAGCAAGGCAGGTGGCTTCAGCATCCCTGCTGAAGAAGGAGAAGACAAAAGCAAGGCAAGTGGCTTCAGCATCCCTGCTGAAGAAGTTGAAGACAAAAGCAAGGCAGGTGGCTTCAGCATCCCTGCTGAAGAAGAGGAAAGCAAAAGCAAAGCAGGTGGCTTCAGCATCCCTGCAGAAGAAGGCGAAGACAAAAGCAAGGATGCTTTTGGTACACAAAGCAAAAGCAAGGATGCTTTTGGCACAAAAGAAGAAGAGCCGTGGGAATTCTTCAATCCATTTAATGATATAGAGATATATGAAGGGAACCTTCCACATTGGCGACAAGAAAATGTATGGTATTTTGTTACATTTCATTTGGCAGATTCGCTACCCAAGAGTGTTGTTGAACAAATTAAAGAAGAAAGAAAACGGTGGTTATCTATGCATTCCAATAAGCCGCTTTCAAAATTAACAAATGAAGAAAAAAAGGAATATTATAATTTGTTTTCAAAGAGAATAGAGACAATTCTTGATAATTGTTTAGGGAGCTGTATATTAAAAGATGACAAAGTAATTAAAATAATTGTTGATAGTTTAATGTATTATAATAATCAACGTTATTTGTTAGACGACTGGGTTATTATGCCAAATCATATGCATCTTTTAGTTAAGCCCTTATCAAGATATCGATTGCAAGATATTCTTCACACTTGGAAATCATATTCCGCGAATTTAATTAATAAATATATAGGAAATAAAGGCCAGTTGTGGCAACATGAATCTTATGATAATATTGTTCGAGATGAAAAAGCGTTTTACGCTATTAAAAACTATATTAGGCAAAATCCTTCCAAAGCAGGTATAGAACTTTCAAAAATGGCTCAGAGTTGGACTATTGAAGGTAGCTTCAGCATCCCTGCTGAAGATGAGGAAAGCAAAAGCAAGGCAGGTGGCTTCAGCATCCCTGCTGAAGATGAGGAAAGCAAAAGCAAGGATGCTTTTGGTACACAAAGCAAAAGCAAGGATGCTTTTGGTACACAAAACAAAAGCAAGGATGCTTTTGGCACACAAAGCAAAAGCAAGGATGCTTTTGGCACTTTCTTACTGCGTGCGGTGACTTATTCTGATAAAACGAAATCAATTGCTGAGGCGCTCAAAAATAATAGCGTTATTTTGTCTAATCTAACGGAGGATGCTTGGTTTATTGGCAATGCGGCGGAACAGAATTTGAAAAAGAAAATCGAGCGGATTGGCAAACCCCTAAAGGATTGGGATGTAAAAATATATCGTGGTGTATTGACGGGATTGAATGAAGCATTTATAATTGATACAGCAAAGCGTGATGAGATATTGGCAAATTGCAAAGACGAAGCGGAGCGAGTACGAACAGAGCAAATCATAAAGCCGATATTGCGTGGGCGGGACATAAAGCGATATTCTTATAACTGGGCAGGTTTGTGGGTGATTGCAACTTTTCCTGCATTACATTTGAATATTGAGGATTATCCAGCAATAAAAAAATACTTTCTTGATAATTTTGATATAAAACAATTAGAGCAATCAGGAAAAAAATATCCAACATTAGGATTTAATGCTAGAAAAAAGACAGGAAATAAATGGTTTGAAACACAGGATCAAATTGCATATTACAGCGAATTTGAGAAGGAAAAAATAGTGTGGGGAAATATTTCTTTTAATTCTAATTTCTGCTTTGTTGATAAAGGAATTATGATCAATGCACCTGCCAATCTAATTACTTCATCGACAATACCGATTAAATATTTAATTGGAATTATGAATTCCAAAATATTTGATTGGGAATTTAAACAAATTGGGATTTTTCTTGGACATGCTTTTGAATGGAAAAAACAATATATTGAGCGAGTAAAAATACCGTCGATAACAGAAGAGAATGCGTGCATAGTGCGGGAAATCGAGGAGCGTGTGGATCGGATATTAGCGGGAAATAAATCGCAAAATGTAGGGTCAATTGTTGATGATGGTGTAGGGGCAATTCGTGAATTGCCCCAACAGGATAAAAATGAACAAATTCAATCCACCGCAATGCAGCAGACATTGGAGCGCGAAATAGATGAATTGGTATACAAATTATACGGATTAACGGAAGAGGAGCGGAGGGTGGTGGAAGGGGAGGGCAATTCACGAATTGCCCCTACAGGACGATAGGGATAATGATGTAGGGGCAATTCACGAATTGCCCCATTGCCCCTACAGGATAATGAATAAAATAATAATATAATAATGTGATTAAAATATGAAATATAATTCTGAAATTCAACATAGACGGTCAATACGTTTGCCTGAATATGATTATTCGCAATGTGGTGCGTATTTTCTAACAATCGTAACAAGGAATCGCGAACATTTATTTGGCGAAATTGTTGATGGAAAAATGGAATTAAATGAATTGGGTAAAATTGTTGAACAAAATTGGAATGAAATACCCAATCATTATCCGGATGCTAAAATTGATGAATATATAATAATGCCGAATCATATCCATGGAATAATAATATTTGAAGGTGATGTAGGGGCAATTCGTGAATTGCCCCTACAAAAGGATAGGGATGATGGTGTCGGGGCAATTCGTGAATTGCCCCTACAAATTCAACGTCGTAAGATGTTGTTGCCAAAAATAATAGGATATTTCAAAATGAATTCTGCAAAACAGATCAACATAATTCATCAAAAAACCGGCAATCCTGTTTGGCAGCGCAATTATTATGAACATATAATCCGCAATGAAGAGGAATTAAATCGAATAAGGGAATATATAATAGATAATCCGAAAAATTGGGAAAATGATGAAGAAAATTGTAGGGGCAATTCATGAATTGCCCTTACAGGATGATAGGGATAATGGTGTAGGGGCAATTCACGAATTGCCCCTACTGGATGATAGGGATTAATTATGTAGGGGCAATTCACGAATTGCCCCTAATGGAATCATTACAATAATTCCGATATTGCTTTGCCTTGCATATAGAGCAAGAGATAATCGGGGCTACCAGTTTTGGAATCGGTGCCGCTCATATTGAATCCGCCAAATGGATGGCTACCTACCATTGCACCTGTGATTTTGCGATTGAAATATAGATTGCCAACGTGGAAATCACGTTTTGCTTTGATTATTTTTTCGCGATTTACTGTGCATACGCCACCTGTTAAGCCATATTGAGTATTATTTGCAATTGCGAGGGCATCATCGAAATCTTTCGCACGTAATACAGCAAGGACGGGACCGAAAATTTCTTCCTGTGAAATACGTGAATCAGGAGCAACATCGGTGACTATTGTTGGTTGAATGAAATAACCTGGGCGATCTAATTTATTTCCACCGACGACGATTTTGCCTTCTTTTTTAGCAATTTCAATATATTCAAGAATGGTTTTTTCTGCTGAAGCACTAACAACGGGACCGATGCGATAATTTTCTGTTGGTTCACCAATAGGTAGAGCCTCAGTTGCCTTGATTAATTTGTCGAGGAATTCATCATAAACTTTATCATCAACTACGACGCGGGAACAAGCAGAACATTTCTGCCCTTGGAAACCATAAGCTGATGTAATTGTGATATTTACAGCTTCATCCAAACAAGGAGCTTCGCTATCAATAATTAAAGTATCTTTGCCACCCATTTCAGCAATAACGCGTTTTAGCCAAATTTGGCCTGGATGGACAATAGCAGCACGTTCATAAATGCGTTTGCCTACATCGACTGAACCTGTAAAAGAAATAAAGCGTGTTTTTGGATGATCAACAATATAATCACCCGTTTCACTACCGCTTGCAACAAGGAAGTTAAGCACACCTGCAGGGAGACCAACTTCTTCCATTATCCGAGCAAAAAGATAAGCCATCATAGGAGCATCAGAACTGGGTTTCAGTACCACAGTATTGCCTGTAACAATGGCAGCTGCGGACATACCTGCCATAATTGCAAAGGGGAAGTTCCAAGGTGGAATTATAACGCCGACACCAAGAGGAATATAGCCATATTCAGAAAATTCACCTGGAAGAGAAGGAATATCAGCGCCTCTCATATAGCGAAGCATTTCACGTCCATAATATTCAAAGAAATCAATGCCTTCGGAGACATCGCCATCGGCTTCTGCATAATTTTTGCCAACTTCTTTAATCATCCATGCATTAATTTCATAACGATGTTTGCGAACATATTCTGCGGCTTTGAAAAGAAATTCAGCTCGTTCTACGGGTGGAAAATTTCTCCACCATTTAAATGTTTCATAAGCAGTATTTATAGCAAGCTCAGCCTGGTCGGCACCGCTTTTTTGGAATATACCAACAACTTGGTCAGGATTTGCAGGATTGATTGATTTGGTTTTTTTCTCAGAAAATATTTCTTTTCCGCCAATTATATTAGGATATTCTCGTCCAAGATTACTTTCAACTTTCGAAATGGCATCTAATTGTTTCTTAACATTATCAGGATTAGAAAAATCGATATAGGTTTGATTTGAAAATGGGATCATAATAACCTCAAATAAAATAATGAAATTTATAAAAAGTGCAAATTAAGTATAATCGAAAAAATACGAACAATTGTATTATTTTATTTTTGCTTCTGATTTCTTTCAAGTAAGTATTATTACGTAAATCATTATTAATAATTTTTATTAATTTTGTAAATAAATGATATTTTGTATGGTATATAATAGACGAAATTTAGGAAAGTCTAAAAAAATTTTTAATTTACTTTCTATCTTATTTATTATTTTTGGACTTATTAGTGTTAATAATGGGCAGATTTATGCGCAAAGTGCGGAAAATGTAGGTATAGGAACAAATAGTCCTGATAATTCTGCAATTTTGGATTTAAATGTTAGTTCTATGACAACTAAAAGGGGTTTATTGATACCTCGGGTGACTGCGGCGCAACGCAATTCAATCGCAAATCCTGCAACGGGGTTGATCGTTTATGTAACAGATGATAATAATTTTTATTATAATGCAGGAACCCCTGCAAATCCAAATTGGATAGCGTTGATTTCTGCAGTTGCCACTATTTCGTTCGATAAAATAGCGACGGGAACAAATACATCAGCAACAATGACAGTGGGGAATGGGGCGGCATTGCTATCATCGGGTACGGGATACATCCAAGCAAATAGATTTGTGGGAACTGGATCAACGAGCGATGCAGTCGACTTGGCAACGGGAGAGACTAATGGTATCTTACCTTTATCAAAGGGTGGAACAAATCTTTCCTCTGCACCATCCAGTGGACAATTATTAATTGGCAATGGAACAGGTTATACATTAAATACAATCAGCCCCGGAGCAGGGATAAATATTACAAATGGAAGTGGAACAGTCCTGATTTCCACTGTTGCGGGTGCAATAGACCATAATGCTTTATCAAATGTTCAATTGGCAGGGAGCGGAGTTCAATATGGGCATATTTCAGACCAAGTTCAAACAATAGCAGGGGCAAAGACATTTTCAAGCAATATTACAGCACCAACATTTACATCGACTATATCTACAGGGACAGCGCCGCTTACAGTCAATTCTACAACTTTAGTAACAAATTTAAATGTGGATTTATTAGATGGTAAAAATGCATCGGATTTCTTACAAACTGTAAATGTAGGCAATTTAACAACATCTACAACTGGTGTTACTATTTCCGGTGGAACGGGTGCGGTAATTGGAACAGGGGCAGCAGTTAATATTGCGACAGCAAGTGCTACAGAAACGGGATTATTAAGTTCTTCGGATTGGAACACATTTAATAGTAAAGAAAATGCGCTTACATACACGGCACCATTAAATAAAACGGGGAACACACTTTCGATAAATAAAGCGAGTGGGACATCAGACGGATATTTAAGTAAAGAAGATTGGACGACATTTAATGGGAAGGAAAATGCATTAACATTTAATATGCCACTAAGTCGAGCGGGAGATGCAATATCGATTGGACAAGCAGGCGTAAGTACAGATGGATATCTAAGTTCTTCTGATTGGAACACATTTAATAATAAAGAAAATGCGCTTACATACACAGCACCATTAAATAAAACAGGGAACACACTTTCGATAAATAAAGCGAGTGGGACATCAGACGGATATTTAAGTAAAGAAGATTGGACGACATTTAATGGGAAGGAAAATGTATTGACATTTAGTATGCCGCTAAGTCGAACGGGAAATGCAATATCGATTGGACAAGCAGGGGTAAGTACAGATGGATATCTAAGTTCTTCTGATTGGAACACATTTAATAATAAATTAGGAAGTGGAAGCGCGGCGGGAGGAGATTTAAATGGAACATTTCCAGATCCAACTGTAGCGAAATTGCAGGGCAAAACTGTATCGTCTTCGGCGCCATCAAATGGACAAGTATTAAAATGGAATGCATCACAATCACAATGGGAACCTGCAAATGAGGGTGCAGGTGGGACTGTAACATCGGTTGGTCTATCATTACCTCCAGAATTTACTATAACGGGATCACCAGTTACAACATCGGGGACATTGACAGGACAATGGGCAACTGAAAATCAACATTATATATTTGCTGCTCCTATCAATACGTCGGGGACACCATCTTTCAGATTATTGGATACATCAGATATACCTGGATTAAATGCGTCAAAAATTACATCGGGAACCCTTCCTGTAAATCGCGGTGGAAGTGGCGCAAGTTCTTTGTCAGGAATGCTAAAAGGAAATGGAACTGATGCTTTTACAGGCATCACAGCAAAAGCCGGACAGATGACGTACTGGAGTGATGACAATACGATAGGTGGGGATGATAGCTTGAGTTGGGATGCTACTAATAATAAACTTACTATTGGAGGAGATTTAGTCGTTACGGGGACAATTGATCCGAAAGCATTGATATTGATACCTCAAAGTTCACAGCCATCAACAACAGAAGGTGCAATTTTTTATGATAATAATGCAAAAAAATTGAAGGTCCAGACAAATTCAGGTACAGAAACTATCGTTTCGGGTGCAGTATTGGGAAGCAACTGGTCATTATCGGGAAATAGTGGAACAGATTCAACTACACATTTTCTGGGGACATCAGATGCTCAAGCATTGATTTTAAAAACTAACAACTCCGAAAGGATTCATATTTCAAAAGAAGGTAAGGTCTTAATTAATAATCCAACAAATACAGCGGATTCAATTCAAGTTTCTATATCAGGCGATACACAAATTGAGGGGGATCTTGTTGTAACAGGTAAAATTGACCCAAGTACAATAGAAATGATACCATTAAATACAATTCCTTCTCTACCTCAAGCTGGTACAATCTATTTTGATAATACATCTAAATCTTTAAATGTTTATAATGGGACTAAATGGAGCGAAATGTCAAGGGACCCAATAGTAGCAAGAGCATATTTAGGCAGTGATAAGACAATTCAAAATGTTACTGAGACAAAAGTAAATTTCGACCAAATATCATTTGACCCTTCAAATTCATTTTCTAATGGGAAATTCGTAGCACCAGTTGCGGGGTATTATCAGATTAGTGCCACATTATGTACGCGTCTTATAAGCAATACTGCAAATTATACTGTATCAATCGTGAAAAAAAATGGTTCAGAAATTGGACGGGGAACAATTTATGCGCCAACAACGAATCCTACTTCTAATTTAAAGAATAATACGGCGACGGTAAATGATATTATTTATTTAAATGCAAATGAATATATTGAGATATATATCTACGGCAACAATAATGGCAATTCATATACATTATATGGGGGTACTTCATTGACATATATTTCAATAAATCTTATCAAATAAGTGAAATTATAAAATTTAATTAAAGTAGCTAATTGATGATAAGTAATAAGATATATAAGAAACAACTTAACCTATATATTTTTCAATCATTTGAGAAATTAAATAGGTTTTTGTTTATTATTCTATATTTATTATTATTAACAAATCATTTAAATGCACAAACAAATTTTTATATAAATCAAAATGCTATTGTCAAAGTATCGCAAAATGCAAAAGTCAGAATTAACGGAAATCTAACAATTAGTTCAGGCGCAGTTTTGACTCAGGAAGCAAATAATATCATAGAATTAACAGGCGATTTTGAGAATAATGGAACTTTAACGAATTCAAATGATACAATATTATTTACAGGGAATTCAGACCAAAATATTAAAGGAACTCAACTTACTACCTTTAAAGTCTTTTCAATAAATAAAACATCAGGGAAAGTTAGCCTTTTAACACCAACTCAAATAGAAACATCATTGCGTTTTATATCAAACTCAATTTTAGATTTAACCACCAATGATTTGACAATTAGTCCCTCTGCTAAAATATACTCGGATGATGGCTCAACCGAGGATTATACTACATTTTCAGCAAATAAATGTATAGTAAATTCCGGTAGCAGTTCAAATCCATTGCAAGGTGGATTTTTAATAAAAGAACTACCCGCAAATCCGAGTCTTCCTTATGAAATGCAATTTCCTATTTCAACTCCGAATGTGTATACACCTTTGAGAATACGGATTCTTTCGAATGGAGCAACGTTTGGAAGTGCGCCAAAATTAAAAGTTAAGCCAGTACCATTAGAACATCCCGCTGTGGAAGTTCCAAATGTTTCGCTAAGAAAGTACTGGGTTGTGAGCTCAAGCGATGTGAATTTAAATACTAAAGGTGGGGAAATATTTGGGTACTACAGTTCATCTGAAGTAGCAGGGAATGAAGGAAGTTATAAGGTGCTTTTATTTTCTCCATCTTGGAATGACCCCGAAGGATATTGGCGTATCGAACCTGGAGTGAATAATTATGTAAATTTTAATACAAAATACTGGTATTCACAGCAAACAAGCATATTAAATGGGGATTGGACAATTGGCGAAGCCAATGCAGGGCAAGCAACGTATTTTGCACGTGCAGATGGGGATTATAATAATCCAAATACCTGGTCAAAAGTTTATTATGATGGTGCAGTATCCAATACAATTCCTAATAAACGCTCTGATAAAGTGAGGATACAAAATCATACAATTACTATATCGACTGCAACTGCACCAGCTAATATTGTAGCAGTTGAAACAGGAACCGAAGGTAGAACCTCAGGAATATTAAAAATACAATCAGACAATTTTATTACAGGTGATACTTTTAGACTTGAAAGCAATGCAAAATTATTCATAGGGCACACGCAAGGGATTGACATTGCACCTAATCTTGTCGGTGCAATCCGTACAGATATAAGGCAATACTCAAATGCTGCAATATATGGATACTGGGGTGGTGGTTCTCAGACATCGGGGCAAGGTGTTCCAGACATAATTCGTTCTTTTATTGTTGAGAAGGATCCAAATACTAGCGTAGTGTTGAGTAAAAATTCATCAATAACGGATTCTCTTGTAATTAATTCTGGAATATTAGACTTGCAGACAAATTCCCTGAATGGATATACGGAAAATCGTTCAATGATTATGCGCGGTGGAGAAATGATTGTACGAGCAGATTTCCCATTGAATTATTCACCCCCTATATTAAATTTTGGAAGGATTACATTTGATGGAGCTGGAAATGCTGTTATTCCAAGTTCAGGATCTACACCTGGTGTGGTAAAATACAATGATTTATATATTAAAGGAAATCGAGCTGGAAATATCACATTTCAAACAAGTGGAGAAATTAGAATAAAGAATTTGTTCGATATTTCGGGATTGAATTTTGGTAGCACCGCTTATGGATTCCAAACAGCGGGTTCCACTGTTAGATTTCTTAAGAATGGTGACCAATCAATACCATTTCAACCCGCGTCCCCTGTGGATAGTCTAGTAAATATTAGATATTATAACTTAATAGTGGATAGCAGTGGCGTCAAAGGAATCTCAGGAACCAATTCTTCTACTTTTGTTGTATTGAACAATCTACAGATTATGGGTGGCGCGGAATTTCACCAAAATAATCCAAATATTGAAGTACAAGGAAATTGGACAAATATTGCGGGAAAATTTGTACCTAATTATTCACAAACTGTAATATTTACATCTCCCGCTGCGACAATAAATACAACAATTACAACACGTGATACATTAGATAATCCCTTTGGAAATGTTTTAATTAATGGAACAGGTGGGGTTAAACCTTCAGATAATATATTAATAAAAGGGAATTTAACTTTTGCTTCTTCGTCAAATTTGATTCTGGAGAATATAAATTTATATCTTCAAAAAAATTGGATAAATAACAATGGGAATTTCTCAACGACTAACAGCAGAGTAGTGTTTGAGGGGAGTTCCCTGCAGACAATTTCAAAAACAAGTGGGAGTGAAACATTCTGGGATTTAGAATTAAATAATACTTCTAATTTAAATTTCAATTCTGTAGGTACAGCAAGTAATAATGGCTTAATTGTTCAGAATAATTTGATGCTAACTAATGGTAGAATGGATGCACGCAACAGATTTATACAAGTGAATGGACAAATTACAAGGCCAGGCGGGGGTTACATTAATTCTGCATTAAGAAGATATATCGATACTGCTTCCTATACACTTCAATATGAAGTTGGTTATGAAAAATGTTATACTCCCATTACTTTAAATTTTAATGGATCAGGAGGCACACGGGGTATAATTCAAGTACTTGCTGATACGATAACTACATCCACTTCACCAATTAGTTGGGTGGATAATACACCGAGCGATATAAATCCAACAGGCAGCCAAATAAGCCCATATAAGCATATTGCAAGGCAATGGAGTATTACAATTCCAAGCGGAAGCACATTTGCAATAGGCGATAATAGAAAATACAATGCTACAGCACATTTTATACCGGGTGCTTCACCAAATGGTGATTTGAGAAATGGCACAGATCCAACCTTGATGAATTCAGTGATGCGGACATCATCACAGTGGATTCAGCCACTTCAATATGGTACCTACCCTTATGTTGTAAAATATAATGATTCAACGCGTTTTGCGGATATGATTGATTTTGGAACAATTATGCTCGGGGAACCAGGAGTGCTATCGTTTTTTACTCGTGGAAATGGCAATTGGAATGATCCCGCAAATTGGTCGCAAGTTGTATATGATGGGGCACCCTCAAGCGTTTATCCAGGACAAAATACAAATATATTCCAGGCTTATATAGGCAAAAATCATTCGATAGTTTTAAATACAAATATCACAGTTGATACTTCAGGAATTTTTAAAGGTAAAGTGATTGTTGATTCAAGTGGTGTATTAGATTTATCTACGAACATAATTTCTGGAATTGGAGAATTTCGTTTAACGAAATATGGAACTATCAAGATTGGTGATGCTAATGGAATTAATGCATCGGGAGCAACAGGGAACGTAAGAACTTATGTGAGGAATTATAATTATAATTCGCATAATCGAGGAACTTTTATTTATTCAGGAACGGGCGCCCAAAATACAGGAACGGGATTGCCATCACAACCTGATACAACACGGGTATTGATTATTGATAAACCAAGTGGGAATTTAACTGTAAATACATCGAATACGTTGCATATAAGGGATAGTGTTTATATTAAATCGGGTGGATTTAATTTAGGTAATAATGATATGCATTTGTATGGAAATATGCGAAAAGCAAGTGGGACTTCTTTTTTGCATAATAATCGAACAGTGGTAATCAAAGGCTTAAAAGGGGACACATTAACATCTGAGAATTATGATGAAGGAATTGCCTTCTATAATTTAACAATTAGCAAATCTGCAAATACTGATAATGTATTGCTTGATACTTTGACTTGGTTGCAAATTGATAACAATTTAACATTTAGCAATAATAAATCTGTAATTGATGCCACTTCTAAGACATCGCCAATAAAACAACTTTATGTGACTTTTGGAACATCAGCAACCGTAACAGGTGCAAACCATTATAATACTTCTCAATATGGAGGATGGGTATATGGGGAAGTGAGGAAAAATATTGCAGCAGGGGATGCAGCAATTGTAATTTTTGAAACAGGATCGAAGAATTATTACGCCCCATTTAGAATTGATTTTGCAAATGGAGGAAATTCAGTTGCGGGGTATCTTGGTGTTTATGCAATTGATGGATTTCATCCAAAATTATATAATTCACCACCAAGTTTATACCCAATTAATCCAAATAGAGTTATTACAAATTATTGGAAAGTAAAGAAAATAAAAAATTCTACTTTCATCAGAGGGGATCGCAATTATACTGCCCGTGTTGATTTAGTAAATCCCGATAAATCTACACTTGTAGATTGCTTTGGGTGTGCAGATCTGGCATACTATCGAGGAGGCGATTCTTTGCAATGGTGGCAACCATTATATGCAAATGGTCAAGGGGAAAACAATAATTTGAGTGGGGGATTATGCAGTGATACAAGGCTTACCCCTATTCCAACACCTAATTTTAGCTATAATGGTACAGCTTGCGGTGCAACAGATGTTATGGCATATATCCAAGTCAATAACGTTACAACATCTCAAGCATTTGGCAGCCGAGAGGTATATGCAAATGGGGATACATTACTTGCAGATTTTGTTGCAGGCAATAGGAACTCCATAAAATATTATAATTTTTATTCAATAAAAGATGGGGATTGGACAGACCCAACAACTTGGTCAACAGTTTCTTATAATTCAACAGTAAATGAAGCGGCAAGCGATACAAATTCACTCATTCGACCTTATCCTGTTAGACAATATGATAATGTATTAATTGGGAATAATAAAAAAGTCACTCTAAATACAAATATTGGGCATAATGATTATAGAGCCACATCTTTAAATAACGTCCATACTTTCGCAGGACCGAGTGTATCAGTTGAAAATACAGGTACCATTATTTTTGGAACAAGAGTATTAAGAGGAAATGCTTTTAATGCATTGAAGGGATCTACAATTGTAATTGGTTCATTATCAGGAATTAATACAGGAACTACGGGAAATATAATTCGCGGGCAATATGGAACAGCTCCCAAATTTAATGATACCATAAATGTTATATATACAGCAGAAGGCAAAACTGTTGATGTGCAGAGTTACACTGTAATTAACCGTGATGCTTCAACTCATTATATTGAAAGATTAATAATGAAGCGGAATTCAGATGGTGGAACTATTTTAGATAATTTTACTGGAACAACTCAAAGATATTCAAGTTATGCACATAATTTTCAATTTAATAAAAAAGCAATATTGACAGCTGGGCAAAGCTATTATATTCAAGTAAATCCAAGTAATACTACCGGAAATCGAAAAATAAAGATGTGGATTGATTTGAATTATAATGGTGCTTACACAGATACCGGTGAAGAACTTGTAAATGTTAATACGGGTGGTGATACATCAAATGTTCAATCCGCCCCTTTTACTATTCCTGCAAGTACACCACAAGGTACTACCCAAATGCGTATTGGAATTAGAAATAATACTACAAATTTTGGACCGACTGATAATGGTACAGGAGAATTTGAGGAATATACAATAGATATTATTAATCCAAATGGTGCTCTAACTCAAGTATCAGGAACTGCGATACCTGGCAAGCTTGCTACCTTGCAAGTAAATTCTCCACGAGATTCTTCTACAGTCGAATTGCAAAAAAGTATAGAAGTTGTAGATTCTGTTAAGATATCGAGTGGCGTTCTTAAAGCAAGCAATGGAGCGAATAATTATAATATTAGAGTTGTTAAAGATTTTATTAATGATACGATTAATGGATTTAATGCTGCATCAGCTGAGGTCGAATTTTTTGGATTAGAAAATTCAAGAATTCGAGGTTCGCAACCTATAACATTTAACAAGTTACGATTTAATAAAACAATTCCCGATTCGACAATAACTATATCAAATAATATATTTGTTAATGATTCGCTTAATTATTTGACTGATAGTAAAGCGATAATTTCTGATAATTTTACCGTTACTTTTAATCAGAATTCTCGATTATATGGTACATTCTCAAATTTGAGGATGTTTAAGGTCTCAGGTGCTACAACCGGCGGGAAAATAGTTAAAATATTCCCATCCACAGGAGGAGCTGCTAATTATAAACAATTTTTATTTCCCATTGGTTTTGATACAATTTATAATCCTGTGCAGGTATATGACACAGCATCTACTTATGCGGGATTGCCACAAGTTGCAGTAAAGATAATTAGTGGGAAGCATCCAAATCGATTGACTGATAACACATTAAATAGATATTGGAATGTCAGCACTCAGAATTTTACTAATATCGATACTCTTAAATTTTATTATCATAAAGCAAACGTTTCAGGTGACACAAATAAATATATACCATCATTATGGCAACTTACATACTGGCAAATTGATCTTGGTATAAATCCGTGGGCGAAATCTTCACCAATTATAATTAAAAATACTCAGTATTTTAATGGGGATTGGACTGCAGGTGAACCTAATGCATTTTCATCAGGTAGAGTATTTTATAGTAGAAATTCTGGAGATTGGAACAATTTTCTCAACTGGTCAACTGATAGAACTTTACAACATTCTGGTCCAGCATCAGCATATTATCCAGGATTGCTATTTGAAACAGATACTGTAAATATTGATGGCCACACTATTGTATATAATCTTGATTCCTGTAGAATAGATAGTCTAAGGATTGGTGGAACAAATCCTGCTCCATCTAATGGTATTCTTCAATTTGGTACAAATTTACCTAATAAAAGATTGTTCACACGGCAAGTATTTCTTGATAATGATAATGGGAGTATTGTTGAAAATTCAGGGTTGTCGACTTCTGATACTTTATATATATCGAAAAATTTGTTAAATAATTCAACATCGGGAATGTTGTTCCAAGATGCAAGTGCAAATCACAAGTTAGCATTAAAATTCAACTTAGCGGGAAATTCAATAATTTCAGGAAATGGAAAATTTTCTAAAATAAACAGTCTAACAATAAGTAAAACAAATGGATTAAGTGATAGTTTGATTGTTTCATCATCCAGTTTCACAGATTCCTCAATGACAGCAACCCCTTCATTTATATTTAATACAGGCGTTTTAGTTAATAATACTACAGATACATTGCTAATTTCAAATCCTAATTTTGATATTGATTTAAAACCACTTAGTGCAATTTATTTAAAAACGGGACGGATTCTGACAAAAAGAAATTTGACACTTTATGCAAATTCAAATATAACAATTGATGGAGGTGTATTAGATGTTGGCGATAATTCAAATGAGCATTTATATTATCAAACAAATTCAAAAATCAATTTAACAAATGGCGAAATTAATATTGCGGGTGGGTTAATTCGCCAAAATCCATCTTCATATCCCGAAATAACTATTTCAAATAATTCAATATTCCGTGTGGGAAAGATTGGAAATAGCACTGCGGATCCATCATTCGATATGCGTAGCGTTAGCTCTATTCTAAATATGAATGGTGGACGAATTATTGTAGCAAATGCAAATGCAAATGCTGGTTCAGATATTGAAATAAATGCAGAAAATGGGACATTGATGACAGCGGGAACAATTCAATTAGGGGATTCTAATTTTACAACATCAAGTAATGATTTTAAAATTGCAGGGTCAATGCCTATTTATGATTTACATCTAGTATCTCCAATTAATACAAATAATTATCATTCAAAAATAGCATCATTGAATTTCTCAATAAATCATAATATCTATATTAACGAAAGGCAATTACTTGATTTAGATGGTAATATTATAAATTTAAAAGGGGATTTCATTAATTATGGCAACTTAAATGCAACACCATCAGCATCTACTACTCAACCTTGGCGTTTTTTACTAAATGGGGTAGGGGACCAATATTTTAAGAATTTTAATTTATCTATACCATATTTAGAGATTTATAGTGTATCAATTTTTAAAACTTCAGGCAATTTAATTCTTGGAGATAATGATACAACTACGAATTCATCAATAAAAATTAATGATAATCTTGAATTTCAAACTGACAATTTAGCATATATAAATGCAAAAACATATAATCAGAAAGTAATTATAGGACCAAATACTGCAAATTTAGGATTAAAACAAATTACACGCAACACCCTTGGGCATATTTATGGTATTTTATCTATTTATATACCAACGGGAGCGCAGAGAAGAATATATCCAATCGGTGCTGATACAATTCAAAGTTATCGTCCTGCAACGCTAGAAATTTCAGGAGATAATAATACAGCTGGATATCTTGATGCATTACTTACTAATACAGCACACCCTGATACTGTTCATTCGGGATTAGGCGGTGCTTCTATTATTCGACAATATTGGACTGTTCAACCATCTTCTTCAAATGGGTTCATATTAGGTGATGGTGGAAAATATAAAATTACAACACAATTCATAAATCCGAGCGATATACCATCAGGTGCATCAATTGGGTTATTCGAACATCGCTTGCATACCCCAGCATATCCACCAGCTGCTACTTGGATAACACCCGAATTTATTTCAAATTCTGATTCTACCGTCACTTCAAGAAATATTACACAATGGGGTGATTTTATTATTGGAAATCCTGGTATTATTACTTTTTACTCTTATGCAGATGGCGATTGGCAAAATATTAATTCTTGGTCATTAAGTGGTTATACAACCAATAATCCACCTTCTAGAATTCCTAGTCAAAATATGGATGTTGTAAGAATTGGCAATGGCAAAAAAATTACTTTACAGGATGGCACTTACCCAACTATCAGGAATGTGATTGTCGAATCTTATAATGGTGTACCAGGTTATTTCCAAATCAATGGGGATTTGAATTATTTTCGTGGTCTATCTTTTAATTTGGAAAATAATAATACACTTGGAATTCAACACATAGATGGAATTCGCCCCGAAAGTGAAGGCAATATTGGTCCTATTCAGACAAATGCACGTATCTATGGTACAAGCCGTTATATTTTTAATTCATCAACAGGAAATCAGCAGACAGGAACAGGTATCCCGAATTATGTTAAAACAATCATTTGTGACAATTCCTCGATGTCAAGTAATCGTAAGGTCTTTTTATCAAATTATGTTGGCGCTCCAACTATTAATGTAATTGATACATTGTATATCAGGCAAGGCACTTTTAGCGGGGGAAATAGAAATTTGCGAATTTTAAATTCATTGATAGTTGATTCTAATATGACAAATGGTACATTTGAGCCGTTGAGTGCCAAAGTTATTTTTGATAGCACCATTAATCATTATATAATATTGGAAAATCGCAATGGTGTCAATTTCTATGATTTGGAATTAAATCAAGGTCAGTTATTTACTAGTCGAATAGGTTCTAATTTAACAGATAGCACTCATATTTATGTACAAAATTCATTGAACTTTGTTAATCCAGGTTCATTAATTCTTGGAGATGGAGTAAATCTAATCATTCTAAATTCAAATACAAACGCAATTACTAATTTTTCTTCAAATAAATATATACGAACAAGCCGAAGCAGTGGCTTATTAATAAGAGCAATTTCCAATAGTGGATTACCAAAAACATACGTATTTCCCATAGGCTCTTATGAAACTGCGGATCATTATACACCAGCAGAGATAACAATTGAAAGTGTAAATCAAGCAGGACAGGTTGGAATTCGCGTATCGCCAGGTGATGTTGGTGGATTTCCTGGTGGTCATTCACATATTTCCACATCTCCACTTGCAGAATATTTGAAAAGATATTGGGTGATTGATTCTATAAAAGGCGATTTTACTTCAAAAACTCGTTTTTATTATTTAGATAATGATATTTACGGAACTGAAACCGATTTGAATCGCTTAGGGAGATGGCGTCCCACGTTTGAAAGAAATAATGGATATTGGCTAAGTGTGCCCGTACCTGCGGTTGATTATACTCAAAACTTTTTTGAAACACAGGATAATTATTCATTTAATGAATTAACAGGCGATTGGACGTTGGGTAATATCTTTGCATTCAAACGAATTTTTTATAGCAGGCAATCAGGCAATTGGAATGACCCGAATTCTTGGACATACAATCCTTCACATTCAGGACCAATTTTTGGTACAGGTATCTGGCCCGATAATACTGAGGATTCTGTTGTGATTGGTGGCGGAATTGGTGCAAACCCACCCCACGAAATAACGCTAAATGTAAATGCAAATGTTATGGGAACTGCTCTCGGGCTTGGTGCTTCTGACGTAGGTATATTGAATACAATGGTAAACACTTTATCTGGTAATTATTTTACAATGGGTGAGCTATCACATTTGAAAATAGGTTCTCCAAATGGAATATCTGCTTTGGGAGAAAATACAGGCAATATTTTAACAACACAAACGCGTGTCTATAATTCAAATGGTATTTTTGAATATAATGGAGCAACTAATCAAGTGCTTGGGTCTGGTTTGCCAAATACTGTAAATACATTAATTATAAATAATTCAGGTTTGCAAGGTAATAATATTGTTTTGTTTGATAGAAATATTAGCATACAGTCGTATTTATCAATATTACAAGGCGTTATGGATTTGCAAACTTATACTACAAATAATACAACAGCGTCAGGCACTATGTCAATATCACCAAATGCAAGTTTGAGAATTGGAGGAAATAATAATTTGTTAAATGTCGTTAATAATTATTCTATTTATAATATAGATATATCAAGTAATATAGAATTTTATGGGGGTATAGGAACTACACAGATTATAAGTAATATACCATCTAATTTAACTACGGGCTTAGGCAATATTTTGCTTACAAATGGAGGCACAAAAATTGCTTCTAATCCTTTATTAATTAATGGGAATTTATATAATTACAATCCATCAATTTTGAATGTTTCCAGAATTGATGCTTTGCAAGTTCGCAAAAATGTAATTAATGAATCAAAAATATATAATCAAGGAGTTATGGAAATTGGAAATTAAAAAGTTGGAAATTAAAAGAGCTTATATTATTAATATAAGTATAATTACGTATGATTAATTTATTATTTTTATTTAATTTTATATTTTGAAAAAGTATAAAGAAATTTAATTAATTATAGAAAATAAAAGAAATTTAAATATTTTTCAAACAAAAATGAGGTTTATATGAAACACAAATCAACAATCGTATCAAAACTTTCTATAATATTTTTTATTATAGCAATGAATGTTTTGGTAGCATCCGCTCAAAATTTTACAAATAATACTGGCGGAACATACACAGCATCATGCGAAGCTGTTGTAAAAATTAAAAGCAATAGCGGGTCATTTGATGGTACCGCTCAGCTGGGAACTGCAGCCACAAATGTAATACAGGGTACAGTAGATTGGGCATCAACAACTGCAGGTCAACCCGTTCAGGCATTGTATTACACTAATTTGTTTCTTTCAGGGGGAACAAAAACGATTCCCGATGGTGTATATGTGGGTGGTTCAGGCTGTCCAAGTCCATTACCAGGTTATACGCAATTGACCGGTGGTGTAGGGTATTATGCTAATAGCGGTAATAGAACGTATTTAGGAACATTCTATTATAATGGTACATCGGCACAAACTATTTTTGCAGAAAACGGAGCTTCTGCTGGTACAAATCGGTACAATAACCTCGATTTATCGGGAAGCGCTAAAACAGCAGGTGGTGCAACAACATTGGATGGAGCTTTAACAGTCCAATCAACAGCAACACTTGCTACTAATACTAATTTTACAGTTGGGAATGGAGCATCAACAGCAGATGGCGATATTACAGTTACAGGTGGTAGCTTCCAAACGACAGGAACAGGAACATTTACAATGAACAATACAAGTACGTTTGCAGTCAATGGTGGGTCTCTCAATTTAAATTCAACAGGACACTTTACTGAAAATGGAACACTTGCTATTGGAGCTAGCGGAGCATTAGCATTGGGTGCTGGATCTTATCTTGATATTGTAGGCTCATTTACTAATGCTAATACTGAACATGATAATATGACATTTAATACTACTTCTACAGTGGCATATACTGCAGGATCGGGGACCCAAAATGTTGTATTTACAAGTAATGCAGCTACAAATAATAACTATGGAAACTTGACATTTTCAGGTAATGCGACAAAAAATGCAACCGGCGATGTTTATACACAAGGTAATATTAGTGTAGCAGGTGGTCCTGTTGTTATGGGTACAGACTATACTACTGGACATACATTATATACTAATGCAACAGGTGGAAATAAAATTACTTATAGTAGCGCAAATAATGATCAATATATTGAAGGTAAAGTTGCTTTAACAGGAACAATTGCAACAGGGACTGCATATACATTAAATAATGCTCAAACACAAGTTACCTTTAGTATAGCTCCTGAGTGCTCGTCACCTTATGGGTTTGCAATGTATTCTGCACCTAATCAAGTACCAGATAATTCAGCTGATTTTGATTTAACTAGAGACCTAAAAAGAAACGTACGAATTGACTATTGCGGAACAGCAGGTGTTCTCTCAAACCTAAGAATAGGTTATGTTGCTAGTGATAAGGATGGAACTTTCGCAGGCAATGAAGGAAATTTACGATTTGAAGAAGCCTGGAGCGATAATACAGGAGACCGTCAGAAAGTCACAGGTGGTGCAGGTATTGCAACAAATAGTAATGGAGCTGATCCAAGATATGTTCAATTAGTGACGGATCCGACTAAAGCACTTTTATTGAATGGTGTAGCAAATGGAGGAACAATTTATAGCTTATCTCAAAATAGTAATATTGTTCTGACATCTAAACCAATGCTATTTATTGCTGTAAATTCAGGACGTTGGACAAATCCAAATACTTGGGATGAAGGTGCAATACCAAGTTCAACTGATAATACCGAATTAAGAACGCTTGTTTATGCAGGTATTGCAGG
>Ga0067045_1029031_pt1 | contig 24634 bp, 19 predicted proteins | sample TerdegcTABiofilm_FD_59184 | JGI IMG/M metagenome (GOLD analysis project Ga0067045, IMG submission 59184) | Combined Assembly of (Gp0054472, Gp0054536) Wastewater bioreactor microbial communities from Singapore -Terephthalate degrading... | reverse complement strand
TGGACGAAGCAGCAAACATCATTTCTGATATTGTTGTAAAAATGTTTTAGTCAAAGTAGAAACGATTTTTATCTTGCTATCATAATTCTCACCATGTCCCCGCTGTTTTCGAGGTGGTCCGCTATATCACCGGTGGTTTCTACCAATCGAATCATAAGAAAAAAAGTCTTCGGCGGAATTTGTTCATCCGCACATAATCTTATGAATATGGTTTTCTCAAGATCATCGGATTCTTTTTCGCGAAATCTTATCTCTCTGATTACATCTTTGACGGCTTGTCTGTCAGACTCCATCCTCGTTTGGAAGTAAGTATGTGATCTGAGTACCATTTCAGGCAGAAAACCCAGATAATCACCTACTTGTTTAACTAGAACCGTATAATCCTTTTGGATACCATCAGGAAGCTCGAGTTTGTAGTAGGACATCCAATAAAGAGCATTCTTGATACAGTCTACTACCTTGTCCGCTTCTCTCAAGAAGTTGAAAAATACTGATTTCTCGACAGGCATTAATATTGAAGGAGGAAGATGCGCACGTACATTCCTTTTGATTCGATCCGCCTCTGCTTCGATATCTCTGATTTCTTCCTTTAACAATTCGAACTGATCCGATTCACCCTTAAAATATGCGTCAACTGCCTTGACAAAGACCGGGCCGCACATTGCAACTTTGAGGGCATGTTTCAGAGTGTTCTCAAAGGGCGAACGCTTTATCATGTTTATAAGAGGATTTCTCATTAATCACCTGCCTAATTCAGTATATTGCTGACAGTATTGAAAAGATTACGGCGCAAGTGGCTGCAGCCACCGGAACAGTTATTACCCAGTAAAGCATGATTTTCCACAGAACTCCAAGATCGAGAGCCTGTAAGCCTCGAGCCAATCCGACTCCTACGTAGGCGCCAATAGCCGCGTGAGTCGTAGACACCGGCAACCCCATCATGGAGGCTATCAATATCATTGTTGCGGCAGAAAACTCTACCACGAATCCTCTTATACTCGTGAGCTCCGTTATTTTTGAACCTACGGTTTCGATGACTCTATATCCCCAGGTACATATTCCGACACAAATCATGAATCCACCGAACCCAAGCATCCACACCGGAACGGGAGAAGCCTCAGCAATCGACCCAGTAGTATAAATGAAATATATTCCTGCCAACGGCCCCATGGCATTAGCAACATCATTAGCCCCGTTTCCGAATGCGACATAACATGAGGTCATTACCTGTAAATATCTGAAGACCTCTTCAGCTACTGCAACCCGGTAATAGGAAAACAACCTTCTGATAACTACAGCGCATATTACGTAAACTACGACACCAACAGCCATAGATGCTAAAAGCGCCTCAAAACTGCCGAACTCCATTTTTTTGCTCAACGGCGTATCCATGAACAACGCCAAGGTCATGACGAAAATCGTAGCAGCCACCAAGATAGGAGTGGTTTTCAAGGCGCTATCAGCGGTGTCCATTTTGGAAAGAATTAACCGATCAATCAGTCTGAAGATCAAAAAAGAACAGGTGGCGCTGAGGACAGGGGAAAGGATCCATGACAACACTATGTAGACGACTTGCCACCAATTAACCGCTGCCGCTCCCCCACTAACCAATCCAAACCCTATCATGGAGCCCACGATGGAATGAGTGGTTGATACCGGTAGGTTCTGGTACGTAGCAAGACATACCCACAAGGACGCAGAAAGTAAAGCTGATAACAAACCAAGAAGTATTACTCTAGGATCTCCAACGACTTGGGAATCAATTATTCCCTTCCTTATTGTTTGTGCCACGTGTGACCCGACGAGCGTGGCCCCAAGAAATGTTAGAATGGTGGCTACAAAAAGCGCCTGACGCAGAGTTATCGCCCTGGCGCCAACCGCTGAAGCCATTGAATTAGCCACATCGTTGGCCCCTATATTCCAGGCCATGTAAGCGCCAGCAATAACACTCAAAACAATTATTGATGTTTCTACGTACACTGTATCAGCTAGATCTTCCCATGCTCATTTAAATTTATGAAACGCGCACACCAAAGTCAGAAAAATTAGCTGTAAGCATTTATCATCGCTCAAGCATTTTTTCCAAAAAGGATCTCTTTAGGACAAAAATATGTAAGAATTAAAATATTGAGCATCTCTCCCATCGTTATGGGACGGGATTGTTAGGATATGAGTCTGAAGTCGTTCATGAGAAACTAGGAATCGAGTCCATCTTCCGGTTCGCCCATCTCCTGGAGTTTTAGAACCTTCCGATGGAAGGTGTTTCGACTCATACCCAGGCTCTTGGCGGCTCTGAGTTTGTTCCCCCTGCTACGCTCGAGAACCTTGATTATTAGCCTCTTCTCAATTTCCCCCATGATCAATGGATGAATACCATCGATTTCATTGTCAACCAGATATTCGACTAACGAGTCTAGAGTCTCAGTGAGGCTAGACTGCATGACCAAATGGGTCTGATTTAGTTTGAATGTTTCATCACCTTCTTTGGATGGCGCTTTCAAATCTTTTGATTGATATTTCATGAAATTGCGACCTTTCCAAAAAAGTTTCTGACTAGATCTAATATTGCGCTGGGATCCATTTCTCGAAAAACTTTAAATCTGAAATCCGCTCCATTTGCAAATCCTTTGGAGTACCACCCCAAGTGTTTCCGCATCCTGCGAACTCCCACCTGATCACCGAAAGTTTGAATTTGATCCAAGAAATGTTGCCCAATAGTATCAGAAACAGACAAGTTGAAAAAGACTTTTTCTTTTTTTTGTAGGATTAACCGAACCATTTCCGGAAACCATGGTCTTCCTAGCGCTCCCCTTCCGATCATTATCCCATCACACTTGGAAAAATTTATGATGTTTAGGGCATCCTCAACACTGTTAATACCGCCGTTGGCTATAATTGGAACTTTAGCTCTCGATTTTATGAGTGCAATCAAATCAGCTGACACAGGACCAGAGTGGAATGCGGAACGTGTTCGGCCATGGACTATGAGAGCATCGACACCCTCATCCTGGGCTAAGGCTGCCAATTCGGGAGCAGTAAAGTTTTTTTCATCCCATCCGGATCTCATTTTGACGGTGAGTGGTATGGAAATGGATCTTCTAACTGACGCTATTATACGTTGAGCGAGATCAATATCTTTCATCAAGGCCACTCCAGAACCTGATCCTACTACCTTCCTGGCGGGGCACCCCATGTTTATGTCTATTGCACAGGCTCCAAGTCCCTGTAACAGATGCGCTGCCTCTGACATTATTGAAGGATCTTTTCCCACTATTTGAAAAAAAGTTGGGACATGATGCCCTTCCAGATTTATGGTTTCCAGAGACTTTTGAGCCCTGAGCGCAGCATGTGCGCTTATCATCTCTGTCCACACGCCAGACACCCCAAAATGTTGAACTATTCTCCGAAAAGGCGCGTCAGTTATACCTGCCATAGGGGCCAGGAATACGTTGCCATCCAGGTTCAGGTCAGCTATTTTCATTCTCAGATTTCGAGCCCTGACCTAACCTAAGTTGGTAAATTTTCTGTTTTGCCCTAGTAACAGCCAAAGTCCTGTCAGGCACATTCTTTGTGATAGTGCTGCCAGCTCCTATCACACTTCCTTGACCTACAGTTACGGGAGCTACAAACTGTACATCTGATCCCACAAAACAGTTGTCCCCTATTAACGTCCGGTGTTTGTTCTTGCCGTCGTAGTTGCATGTTATCGTTCCACAACCGATGTTCACATTGCGCCCCACTACAGTGTCTCCGAGGTATGTCAAATGAGATGCCTTACTTCCATCTCCCAAAACAGTCTTTTTTACCTCGACGAAATTCCCGACCTTACAATTCTTTCCTACGTCTGCTTCCGGTCTAAGGTGAGCCATCGGACCAATTGAGGCTCCTTTCGATACATGCGCAGAGTTCAGTCTGGAACCTAAGAGGATTGAGACCTCATCATCTATCTTACTATTAGATATAAAAACATGCGGTTCAATCACACATCGTTCGCCAAGTTTGGTTACACCCCTAAAAACGGTTCCCGGCCAAATGATCGTGTCCAAGCCTATTGTTACTCCCCAATCTATATAAGTCGTATATGGGTCAATAATAGTTACCCCGTCCATCATGTGCTTGTGGGCTATGGATTCATAAATTTTCTTGGTGACGTTAGCCAAATCAGCCCTTGAATTTATTCCTGAGGCTTCGGAAAAGTCACTGATTTGAAATGCGTGAACCGAGATCCCTCTCAGATTTGCTTCACTCACGATGTCAGTAAGATAGAATTCTCCTTGTGCGTTGTTAGGTTTTATGAGTGATAAAAGATCAAAAAGAATTTTTGAATCAACTAAGTAAACACCCGCATTGATCTCACGGACCCTCCTTTGATTCTCATCAGCGTCTCTCTCTTCGACTATATTTTCGACCAATCCCTCATCAGATCTGATTATTCGTCCATATCCGTAGGGATCTTCAACAGCTGCAGTCATCACTGTTAGTTTGCTCTCGATGTTGGCGTGGAAGTCCATCATCGCTTTGAGAGTTGAGCTTTTCACAAGAGGAATGTCTCCGCATAATATTAAGACTTGACCTTCATATCCATGAAATGAGGCCTGGGCTGATTGAACTGCGTGGCCCGTGCCGAGCTGAGGTTCCTGAAGCTCGAAGCTCAAGTTCTGGTCTTTTAGTATTTCCCTGACCCTTTCATTTTGATGCCCAACCACAACGCAAATCTTTCCTATCCCAGCATTTCTTGCAGACTCCAAAACATAGTAAATCATTGGTCTGCCAGCGATTTCATGCAATACCTTGCACAGGTTGGACTTCATTCTCGTGCCTTTACCCGCTGCCAACACAATTGCAGAATAATTCATCATTCTTTTAACTCAGGCCCTTCATTGGAATAATCGTTGAATAGTTATACTTATCGTTATAGGCTGTCAAGAAAAGCTTCGACTCTGACATCGCATGTCCCTGGAGGCAAGAACTATTTGAAGCAAAAATACAAAATAGGTGTAATGGGATCTGCCGGAGAAAAAGAAAATTCTGGTGTCGCCTTGCTCTCATACCGGATTGGAAAAGAGATTGCTTTGCAGGGGGCTGTTCTGTTCACTGGAGGTTGCCCTGGAATTCCCCACTGTGCAGTGCGTGGCGCAATCGAAGAGGGCGGAACGACAGTAGCGATCTCCCCTGCCATTAACCGTCGATCTCATGTCTATGACTTCTCATATCCGGTGGATAGCGAAACTATAATTTTCACAGGAATGGGCAATAAAGGACGAAATGTGGTTCTAGTGAGAAGTTGCGACGCTTGTATCTTCGTTTCAGGAGGAATTGGAACTTTAAATGAATTCACTATAGCTTTTGACGACTTGGCAGAAAATAACGTCTTAGGAATTCTGGAAGGAAGTGGTGGTTTTTCAAACAAATATATGGAATTGGCTGGATCTGTTGAAAAAAGGACTCGAGCAACAATCATTTGTGAGGCTGATCCCAAAAAACTGGTTGAGCGAATCATCGAGCTCCTTAAACAGCTAGAAACAAATGACAATCTATGCTGAATCCTGATATTCCACCTGAATATTTCGCGACTGATGAGATCATTAGCCAAAGGTCTCTAAATATATTTCAAAGACTTGCGGTTGGTGAAGGTTCTCTTGCTGGAAATGGTGGAATCATCATAGGAGAAAAAAGGATCTCTTTTAGTTTAGCTGTTGACGTTGCAGAGCTTTCAGGAAACAACAAGCTTGTGCTGGAACTGGAGAATTCGTCAAGAGGCTCTGTCTTAGTAGGCCTTCAGCTCAAACATTCCAAGAGTTTCTACCAATCAAGCTTGAGTGGAACGTCATTTAGTGGGGGTAGGGAATGTTTAAACGAGTTTGAGCGGAAAAAGCTCTTTTTCCCTTTGGAAAGCTTCGGATTTTATGGATATCCGCTTGACTGGGCGTATATCAGGCAAATTGAAGTCATGGTTTTTCGAGACCGAGATCAGATTGCATTATCCCCAGTTGAAATCAAAGTCTTTGGGCTATGGGCTCAACGGTCTGGTCGACCTCGAGGTCCCAGGCTGAAATTCAACGCCCTGCCTCAGATTCTATCATCTCATTCAAACAGTATTTTGAACAAAGAAATATTCACGAGCTTAGCGCGTTTATCTTCAGAAAATCATTGTTCAAAGTTAAATTATATACCATTTTCAATTCTTGACCCTCGGATATTCATTCCACCCCCTCATGCCTACTCCTTTGATCAAGCTGAAGATGTCTTGAACGGGATCATAATGGGCCAAGCAATCACAGGAAAGATTGATTGGAGTTATACACCTAATGAGGCTCATGAATGGACTCATTTTCTCAACAGACACCATTTTTTAAGACCTGTTGTTATAAAATTCGCAACAGAAAATTGTGATAGATGTTTCAAATATCTTGAAGAGATTTTGCAAGATTGGATTGTATCAAATCCTGTTCCGTTGGACTCTAATGGGGGCGCTGGACCGTCATGGGAGACACTAACCGTGGCATGGCGTCTACGGGAATGGTTCTGGATAGCGGGTCTTCTTTCAGAAGACAATCATTTTTCTAATTACACGGTTCAATTAATTTTGTGTTCAGTCTGGGAGCATGCGCGAAGTCTTATGAATCACAAGGGTCATCCCAACAATTGGATAGTTGTGGAGTCATCGGCGCTTGCTGTTGCCGGTCTTCTATTCGACTGTTTTAAAGAAGCCGAAATCTGGTTCAACACGGGAATTGAAAGGCTCAATGAACAACTTGACAGACAGTTTTTTAGGGACGGCTCACATTTCGAGATTTCACCTCTCTATCATTCAATATGCCTAAATGCGATATCTGAGGTTGTTTCCGTATCAAGGTTCCTAGAGAGAGATATTCCGAAGCAATTCGAACAACTGATTCCCGGAATGATCAGATTCCTCAAGGCTCTGAAGCGTCCTGACGGCTCATGGCCTTCTATAAACGATTCAGGGACATCAACAATGGACTATAGCGCTACAATTTCTGGGGTTGAGCAATCTATCGGACAAATTGAGAAGTACAATCGAAATCAATTCGGTCCCAATGAAACACATCAAGAAATGCATTTGGACTGTTATTCAGACTCAGGAATAGTTATCCTGCGATCCGGCAACTCTCAGACGGACAATTTCCTGGTTTTTCGAGCAGGACCCGCTGGAGCTGCCCATGTTCACGGTGACAGTTTGTCAATAGAAGCTTGCTTTAACGGACATCTGGGGCTTGTTGATCCTGGTATCACAGATTATTCCCCCGGACCGTTAACCGATTATTATCGAGCCTCTAGATCACATAATGTGGTTCTAGTTGATGACGAGGAGCCTTTTAGAGCCTCGTTGTCTTATCATGATAGAATAGCCTCAGCTCGCAACTCGATAACTGTTGATCAAGACTGCCGCCTCATTGTAGCCTTCGGCTGCAATCCAGCTTCCACATTGAAACAAAATCCTAACTTGCATCTTTCCAGGACAGTCATTTTTGTTAATACCCAATTCTGGATAATTCGAGATCACATTCACGGGCATGGGCTTCACAAGGTCTCAACATTTTGGAAATGTTTCCCTTCCGAAGTCAATCTATCATCCGAATCTTTGTCGTGCCGGATAAGAAACACTGAAGGACTCAACTTTCAGATATCGCCTTTCCCAAACGATATTGATATGCGCTGCCAGATCATTCAAGGGTCAATGATTCCTTGGACTGGATGGGCGTCCATCCAAGGAAAGGATTATCCAGCTCCCTCCATCGAATATACGATTGATTGCGAGCTTCCAAAAACCTTGTTCTGGGGGCTGTTTCCTGAAGATTTCACCGGACAATTTCCCGAAAGGTTAGAGCTAAATCAAGTCGCAGACATTTCTGATAACCTAAAAATAAGATTTAGTAAGCAAAGACAGATAAAATTGACGCTTCAGAACTTGGACGAGTTATCACGACAAACGAAAAACTTCAAATTGCTGGATGCGATTCATCTGGAAGAATAATGATTTTGCCGGATTTTGAAGTCAGTTTTAATCTTAACGAGTTAGCAGTCTTTTCAATATAGACCTGTCAAACCAACTAACCCTATGAAGAAAACCAGGAATGTAACTAAAAACGCAACAACCAGAAAACTTGGAGCGATAGCCGCTAAAAATGCTCTTGCCGTGGACACACCACTTATTTCCCTAATCCCCACAACGGTCAGCCAGAAGGTCCACACCGCTGCGATCAGCCAACCAATCAACGGTATTACATAAAAAACATTTGGCCCTGACGAATAGGCCATAATTCGGAGGGTAGTTTCAAAGCCCTCTTTTTTAGCCGCAAAAATCATCATGCTCACATGAAGAGCCAATGATCCTACATAAAGTTCAAAAACTAATAGCGCGGGTAATACAAGTATTGAGGCCAAAGACATTTGTCGCACAAGGTTACTGTGTGTCATGATAGGAGATTCTACAAAAGTCTCTGATATCAAACCTAGAATAGCCCCACTAATTCCCAATATCAGGTAATATAAGACCGGCAGAGAATGTCCACCAGTTCGAGGCATATATCTGAAAAATAAGTAGGGCTTAAATACAGTCCGCTTTATTGTCAGAAGCAAACCATTAATAAAACCCACTGATTTTTCGTCTTCCCAAGGTGAAGCAGTCTGAGATTCATCGCCCAATCCCCCACTAGATTGCGATTCCAAAGAGCCCTCAAGAGCTGAGTTGGAAAAACTCTGAACAGATGGTTCAGAGACCTCGTCTGGCAAGAGTTTCTGCCCACAGTGACCACAATATTCCTGACCAGCAACATAACTAATGTTCTGACCACATTTCGGACAATACACTGTTCTCTCCTGTTTCCATGACAGCAGTCCACAATCAATTATTTGCCGGCTTCATCTCATAAAAATTCTTTAAAAGACATCTGCTGAAAACATGAAGATTTGGGTGTCTCTTTCTCTCCATGCTTCTGGATGTAGGCCAGCCTTGCGACAGGTTTCCTTCAGGAAAGTCTCTACGTCCCAGTTACGCTCTGAGGCTACCTGTGGTAACAGCAAACCTGATCGAGCTCCTTTACGCACAAGAAGCCCATGCAATCCTACCTTTATGTCTTTGATGTCCTCAACTGGTTCAAAAGGCGTCAAAACTGATATTTCATAATCAAGGAATTTTAGCTCTTCTGGAGTCACCGGCCTGAATCTCGGATCTCTCGAACAGGCGGCCTCAGCCATTTCCTGAACAGTCAGGTATAGAGGCTTGGAAGCTTGTAAAGCTCCGATGCAACCCCTGAGCATGCCCCTCTTGTGAAGGGTTACAAAAGCTCCCCTTTTTTCCAAAAGTTTGTTCATTGGGGCATTTATCTCTGAAGGTCTCTTTCCATTGCTGACTTCTTCAACAGTTTTTTTAACTATTTCAAGAAGTTCTTTCTTTTCTTGTGCTGTAAGCCCGAGATCAACTCCGACCTTAGCTTCTGTCTTGGACATTGTTATCCCCATTATCTAGTGAATCCCACGATTAAATTAATCACGGAAATAACGGTATCCCCAATAGGCCCTCGGTTTCATCTATTCCTGCCATCACATTCATGTTCTGAATAGCGGCTCCTGAGGCGCCTTTCACAAGATTGTCCAACGCAACCGTTATGATTATCAGTTGTGTCCTGTCATCAACTTCGACTGCAATGTGGCACTGGTTGGATCCTCGGACCTTAACCGTATCAGGTTGAAGCCCTCCGGGGAGTATCTTGACAAAAGATTCACTCTTGTAAAAATTGGCGTACGTTTCTCTTAAGCTTGATGCAGTGACGTCTGTTTTCATTGGAACATAAATGGTGCTTACCATGCCTCTGGAAACCGGAATGAGATGCGGTGTAAATCTTACTTTCACTGCTTTGCCTGCAATCACGGAGAGTTCTTGTTCCATTTCAGGTATGTGCCTGTGACGAATTACACCATAGGGCTTGAACCCCTCACCAGATTCGCAAAAACTTGTGTTAAGTTTAGCCCCTCTGCCCGCCCCTGAAACACCGGACTTGGAATCGACTATTGGGCGCAACACATCAGCAATATCGGATTTCAATATAGGTGCTAACCCTAAAATTACCGTTGTAGGGTAACAGCCTGGGTTGGCGATTAGTTTTGCCCCTTTTACCAGATCTCTTTTTATTTCAGGCAGCCCATAAACTGAAAGTTTTAGTAACTCTGGGTCTTTGTGTTCTCCGTACCATTCTCGATAAGTTTCGAGATCCGTGAGTCGGCAATCTGCAGATAGGTCTATAACTTTGATCCCTTTATCCAACAACGGCCTGATAACATTAAAGGATTCACCGTGTGGTAATGCAAGAAAGGCATAGTCCGTCTCCGGGTTAGTCATGAGTTGATCAATCGATTTGATCGGGAAATCGTTTTGATTTGATATGTATGGAAAAAGTGAAGAAGCTGAAGACCCAGCCCATTGACGTGAACTTGCCGCCTGAATCTTAACCTTGTCATGATTTAGCAATAACCTTATCAACTCGATACCGGTATACCCAGTAGCCCCTAATATAACAACCCTTATCATTTTTCCCTCAAACAAGACTAAGCTTCCCTTCGGTAGTTAGGCGCTTCCTTAGTGATCACTACATCATGAACATGTGATTCTTTGAGACCAGCTGCTGTCACCTTGACAAATTTGGCTCTTTTCCTGAGTTCCGAAAGATTTGTAGCCCCCAGATATCCCATACCCGCTTTTAGTCCACCCATCAACTGATTAACTGAGTCCGCTACAGGACCCTTAGCCGGAACCATGCCCACTATGCCTTCAGGCACCAGCTTGTGTTCAGATAAGACATCTTGTTGACCATATCGATCTTTCGATCCCTCTCGCATGGCCTCCAAAGATCCCATTCCTCTATAAGACTTGTAAGACCTTCCCTGATAAAGAACCATCTCTCCAGGACTTTCATCTGTTCCGGCAAGAAGCCCTCCAAGCATTACCATGTCAGCTCCTGCGGCCAAAGCTTTGGTAACGTCACCGGAGTATTTGATGCCTCCGTCAGCAATGATCGGAACGCCTAGCCTTGAAGCGGCCTTGGCGCAATTCATTACCGCTGTGATCTGAGGGACTCCGACCCCTGCAACTATTCTGGTGGTACAAATGGACCCCGGTCCAACACCGACCTTAACCCCATCAGCTCCAGCAGCTACCAAGTCTTCTACAGCTTCAGCAGTCGCAACATTCCCACCTATAACTTGAACGTTCTTGTAAGTCATCTTTATGTCACGTATGGTTTCTATAACATTTCTAGAGTGCCCATGCGATGTGTCAACAACTATGACATCAGCCCCCCTTTTCAACAAAGCGTCAACCCTCTCTTCCCTATCAGGGCCGACACCCACGGCCGCTCCAACGCGCAAACGACCTAATTCATCCTTAGCTGAATTCGGATAAGTTATGGCTTTCTGGATGTCTTTTATCGTGATCAATCCCTTCACTCGATAATCTTTATCCACCACAATGAGCTTTTCAATTCTGTGCTTGTGTAGAAGCGCCTTTGATTCCTCAATCCCTATTCCCTCATCAACAGTGATAAGATTTTCTTTTGTCATTACCTGTTCGACCCTGAGGTCGAGGTCCTCCACGAACCTTAGGTCTCTATTGGTCAGTATACCTTTCAAAAAGCCATTGACAGTGACAGGCACACCAGATATTCGATATTTTTTCATTATCTGAAGGGCGTCAGAAATTTTTTGATCTGGATTAATAGTAATAGGATCTACAATCATACCTGATTCCGATCGTTTTACTCGATCAACTTCCCTAACCTGCTCTTTTATGCCCAGATTGCGATGTATAATGCCGATGCCTCCCTGTCGGGCCAGACTTATTGCCATAGCTGATTCCGTAACCGTATCCATGGCGGCGCTAACAAGCGGAATGTTCAAAATAATTGTGTTCGTGAGTTTGGTCTGAACATCGACACCTGAAGGCAATAACTCAGAATATTGCGGCACTAAAAAAACATCATCGAATGTAAGGGATTCACTCACCATCATTTCACAAACTCCGTCCTTTGAAATAATGCATTTCATGGAACAGTAAATCTCTGAATTTCTTAAATAAATGCATGAGAGATAATTTACAAAGGCCCATGTCCTCTCGGAAGCATTAAAGTTGGAAAATAAAAAAGGAAGTTGAACTCTATCTGATTTCTGGGGCCATCACGACTCCGGCGCGCTCATAAACTCTCATCATAGTGTTAGAAGCTGATTCCAAAACAAGGTCCAAGTAGTTGTTCCATTTCCTTTTGGGGTATTCCAATTGTGGTTCGCCCCTAACTCCTCCGAGACCCGCGGCGATCTGAACGGCATCATAAAAATTTCCGATGTCATCCACAAGACCAAGTTCCCGGGCTTTTTCGCCTGAAAAGAAACGGCCATCAGAAATTTCTTTGAGCTTGTCTAAATCGATCTTTTCCTTTCTAGCTACAGCGACATCAGCAATAAACTGGTCATGAATCTCGACGGCAAAAGCTTCTAGGATTTGTTTCTCATCTTCCGTAAGCGGTTTCAGTCCCGATCCAATGTCTTTAAATTTACCGGCCTTCACAATGTTTACACCAATCCCGAGCTTTTCTGCGACCTTATGTATATCGGCCAGCATCATTATAACTCCAATACTCCCAGTGATAGTTCCTTTTGAACAAACAACTCTGTTGGCATTGGAAGCGACATAATATCCTGCAGATGCGGCGACTGTCTCCATGCTGGCAACAACAGGCTTTTTCTTTTTTATTCGCTCAATTTCCCTGTAAATCTCTTGTGCTGGAGCTACAGCCCCTCCTGGAGAGTTTATTCTTAAAACTATTGCTTTGATAGATGATTTCTTTTTAAATTTACGAAGATTTTTAAGAATTTCATCTGAACTCATTAAGGTTCCTTCTATAGGAACAACACCAACCTTGGAACCATAGTCTAAACTGTCCATAATTCCTGAACCACTTTCGGAGCCGTCAAAAAGCTTCGAGAACCCTACAGCAAGAGCTACGAACAAAACCATCAAGAAAATCAGGAATACGATTGACACCCCAACTCGGGATTGCTTCATAAATTATCACCTGCGGTTCAAGCCTTAATTTGAATTTCGAGAATCTCAATTTGTAAATTTTATTTTGTTATCAAAAAGTTGGGTGATTATCAATAGGGTTTTGTTGGAATGAAACCACGGCCACCTACATCATAATCTAGAGATTAGACTCTCCAAGAGAATTTCGTTGTTGTTCATCACTCCATTGATCTGCGCTTCGTCCAGCCCAGCCCCTAACAATACTTGGATAGCCATTTCTCGGTCTATTAGGTCCTTAGGAGAATGTGAATCCGTATCAATAGCCATTAAGGCGCCTGCCTTCACAGCCATTTTTGCTACGTGCCCGTTTGTCAATGAATGACCACCACGAGAGGTTATTTCCAGTCTTACTCCGTTTGTTGCGGCAAGCACAGCTTCTTTCTCAGATATTAATCCAGGATGGGCCAATATGTCGACTTGCGCGGTTATGGCTGCTAGGTTTGTTCCAGGACTAACGGGTTCGACTACAGTCTCACCATGCACGATAACAATCAAAGCCCCAAATTCCCTCGCTTTCGTTACTAATTCGCTTATTTGATCGGGTGGAGCGTGGGTGATTTCAACCCCGGGAATCACCTTGCAATCCTGATATCTGTTCAAATCTCTTGCCACTCGGACCAGATTAACCGTCACAAATTCAAGGTTCGAGCTGTCTACATGATCCGTCAAACCAATGGCTCGGTAACCCCTGCATTTGGCTCGTCTCACCAGTTCACTTGCAACAAGTTCGCCATCACTAAGAAAAGTATGGGTATGAAAGTCAATCAATTTCATCCTCCGCAGAATTCCGAGCTTTTCTCTTAGCCTTTCAGATTTTAATTACGTGGACCAATCCTGAAAGAATTTTATAAATCCATGGTCAAAAAAATTGCTTATGTCATCACAGAGCACTATGATTGGACTTTGGGCAACGGTTTGGATCATAATGGTCTTAATCCTTCGAAAGTGACAATGAAACCTTTTTTTGTTACAGATTTCAAATGAACAAAAAGGCTTTTCTTGAGAGTCATATTACCCTACAATTTGGGCGTGCATACCTTTGGGATTAAATGCCAGATTGTCAACATTGAAAAATCATAATGTGAGAACCAATCATCAGGCATGTCAATAAACCACAAATTTAGCACGAAGTCCACGTGGCTCCACTTAGCCTCAGGAAAAGCTACCGTGTTCTTGATGTCGCTGATTTTGTTCCTGAGTTCTTTGGCTTACGGATTTGAAGGCTTCGACGTCGTCTCAGGGATCTTGGAATCTCCTCAGTTCAAGGGAAAAGACTTGCGGAGCCGGTTGTTGCTTGCATCCGAAATGTTAAAAGAAAATAAACTGTCCAGGACAGAGACATCTTATTTACTTTTGGATTGGGTAGATCAGTATTTGAGAGAACCCCCAGACCCTCTAGACAGGTTAAGACGCTGGTCAGAATTTAGTAATGATGAAAAATTTAGCAACCTAAAGGTTCCGAGAGATTTCTTGAATCGCACCCTACTAGCCGAATTTTTGGTAAAACAACCGAATTTTTATTCAGGCTCACCACATAAGAAACTAGAAATATTGCGAAAACTCCATAAGAAAAAACTGATTGAATGGTCTGTGGCCCTCTCTTATGAAAATTTGATCGCTGGGTCACTTATTAATGGAGCCAAGATTGTTGATACTCCTTCACCAGCCGAGTCATTGGCAACGCTGAAAAAGCTCCGAGAAGACAATCTAGTGAGAGACCATTATCGTGTTATGGCCGAAGGGGTTTTGGCCACGGAGGTTCTTGCAAAGGATCCTGAGTATCACAAGGCCTCGCCGATGGAACGTCTAGTAAAGATTAGGGATCTAGAAAAAAGAGGGCTTATATCCACGCAGACCAAAAAAGATCTCGAAAGAATACCGGCCTGGAGACTCGTTACAAATGATCCAACCTTTTTAAGAATGGAGCCGTCGCAAAAAAGATTAAGACTTTCTAAGCTAAAAAACGAGGGAATTCTAACTTCTTCAACGAACGCGGACTTCAACCTGATTTTCAAGGGCATTGCATCTCAATCAACAACTGAACCCAAACCAGTTCCGATTCCTACGTCTGGTTTGCAGCAAAAATAATATAGTGTGTTTCAAGGCTTTTCCATTGATTTTGTTATGAGACAGTTCATTGGCGCATATAATACCCAGACGCATTATCCTGCTGGTGTCAGTTGTCGGCCTTGGATATAACAAATTGTTGAATGATGTCCCAAATGATAAAATGGGGAGGATAGACTGTGTGTGGAATAGCTGGATTTGTAAGTAATACTGAATGGAACAAGAGTTCCGACCTGACATGGGTCGACTCATTGCTTGAAAATCTGGAGAGCTGCTGCATAAATCCAGACTCTATAGAGCAAATTGTTAGACCAATCGAAGCCTTGATGTGGCGCTTTGAAGATTTGATGTCTTTCGACTTACATTTTGAGCTCATAAGCAATCCGAATTTCAAACAAAAAATCACTAGGCTATCAAACGCAATCGAAAACATTCTCGACCAAATAACAGCTCGTGACCTCAGCGGGGCATCCCCCGATATAATTGATAAGATAATTCAAGACGCAAAAGATTGTCTTTGGCAGATACGTTATGAGGTATTGGACAATCTCGAAAGATCTAGCTTCTTAGTAAACGAAAGTTTGATGAGTTTTGCGTCAAAAGCGCAAAGATTTACGGCATGGTCAATCGAAAGAGTTCTTGAAAATATAGACAGACTCGAAGTCAGAGGTAGGGATTCTGCCGGAATATCAATTCAATTGTTAGTAGCATCTTCCCGGCTGAAAACTGACTTTTCTCCAAGCATGAGGAATCTCTCTTCCTGGTCAGAAAAAATAGAACGAGGTGTAAAGAGTTCAATTCACCTTGTTGAACTTCCTGGGGATAGACTAATAGTCACTTTTGTCTACAAGGTCGCAAATCTCGTTGGACGATTGGGTGATAACACTTCAGCTATCAGAAGATCAATTAGAGAAGACTCAACGTTGTGGTCAATTTCATCAAATGTTGAACAGATCAACATTCTAGCGCACACAAGGTGGGCATCAAACGGAATTATCAGTCTTCCTAATTGTCATCCTACCGATGGAACACTTTATGAAACCGATCATAAAGAGACGATTTCCGATACTTTTGCGCTCTTCGTATTGAACGGGGACGTAGACAATTATGCCGAACTCGTCGATTCATACGTTCGGAATAACGGCTTCAAAATTGATCCATTAGTAACTACCGACGCCAAAATCTTGCCAATCTTTTATCGTCTAGGAACAAATCCAGATGAGAGACCTGAGAAACGGTTTGCAGATCTTATGAACAATTGCGCAGGCTCTTTGGCAGTGGTCATGCAGCACCCTTTGTTACCGAATCATTTGTTCCTTGCCCAGAAAGGAAGCGGCCAAAGCCTTTTTGTCGGAAAAATAAGAGAAGGATATGTGATAGCATCGGAAGTTTACGGATTGGCGGCTCTTACAAGGAGATGTTTCAGCCTTATTGGATCCGAAAAAGGTGGTTCGGAAGTTATTATTTGCTCTGATATCTGCAACGATGAAATTATGGCAAGATATTTGTCAGATGGAGAAATCTTCCCAATTAAATCAGAGCCAATCTATATACACTCCCGTGACATTTATAGAGGAGACTATGATTATTATTTTGAGAAAGAAATCCATGAAGCTCCATCGAGCATTAAAAAAACCATAAGAAATAAATATCGCAAACGGCACGGCAAAATAGAGTTTGTAACTAGTGGGGCAGGATCGTTAGGTCCATTGGCTAACAGAATCAGGGATAAACATCAACAGCCTATCCGTCGAATCACCGTAATTGGCCAGGGAACAGCCTCAATAGCCGCTGCAGGAGTGGCCCACCTAATCGAAAAAGCGCTCCACGGAACAAAGATTACTGTTAGTTCTTGCAAAGCATCGGAACTTTCAGGATTCTTGCCAGAACAATCCCTATCAGACATGATCTTGATAGCCATCTCTCAAAGTGGAACTACTACCGACACCAATCGTACTGTAGATGTCGCAAGCTCACAAGGAGCATGGATTCATTCAATAGTCAATCGTAGAAATTCACCTCTGGTCTGTAAGTCCCACTCGTATTTTTACACCAGTGATGGACGTGATGTTGAAATGGCGGTCGCATCCACTAAGGCCTTTTATTCACAAATAGCAGCAGGAAAACTGACATCGCTCGTCCTGGCTCAAGAATTCCAGACAATGACAGAAGAGGACATTTTTAATGAAATAGAGCTACTGGAATCACTACCATCGAAACTTGATTGGGTCCTCAATAGAAGCGCCTTGATCAAAGATATATCAGAGAAAACTGGCCCTATCAGCAGAAATTGGGCTGTTGTCGGAAATGGTCCGAATAAGATTGCAGCGGACGAGATTAGAATTAAACTCAGTGAACTTTGTTACAAATCCATACCCTGTGACTTCACAGAAGACAAGAAACACATAGATCTTTCTACCGAACCCCTGACAATTGTAGTGGCAAATGACCTTCCTGATCAGATAGTCCAGGACACGGCTAAAGAAGTGGCCATTTTCAAGGCACATAACGGCAAACCGATTGTTCTGTGTTCGGAAGGCGAAACCAGATTCTCTGGATATGCCGACAGCCTGATCGAACTTCCGGTTGTGGGAGCAGGTCTAGACTTTGTTCCTGCAACCGCAGCGGGACATTTGTGGGGGTTTCATACTGCTAGAGCTATTGATTCTCGCGCCGATTCTTTGAGAAGTTGCAGATCAGTCCTTACAAGATTCTTAGAAGAGCCACAATCCTGGGACAAGAGTCTACTGATTGACCAGATCCAGATGATTGTTAGTACAATAGCCGAAGGAGAAATGAATTCTGCGCTTCCCGCTTCGGCTGTTGCTCTTTTGTCAACCTACATTCTTGACCTCATTACTGTTGGCTGTGAGCCTCAGTTCACACCGGGTATACTGGAAAGAGGCATCTCAATTTTAACTAAGGCCATAGAGGAAATGACACGTCCTATCGATTCGATTAGGCATCAGGCCAAGACAGTCACAGTTGGAATATCTAGACCTCAGGAATCATTAGCCCCAGTCTTTCTTAATGCGCTAGAAAAGTTACACATTTCACCTAGCTCTATAGGTGATGTTGATAGGCCAGCGCTCAGGGCTCTGGCCTCCATAATAGACCAAATCCTAGGCGGAATGCTATACGAATTGAAAGATAAGTCACTCAAATTCACTTGTTTAAGCGACACGGATCATCCATTAATTCAGGTGACTAGAAGATTTGGATTCTGCGAAGGAAAAACATCCCGATATGACAAACCCAGGAAAGTTGGTGGCAGCAAAAGGACAGCTTTGCGTTTAGGCAGGCTGGTTCTTAGTTCTGGTAGAGCTGGACTTGAGAATCTTATCGTCATACCTTTGCTGGAACAAAAGACTAAAGGATATAGTTCCATCGTTCTGTTCCACCTAACATTTGTTCAAAAAGCATCTCTCCAGGAAAAGCTTACATTGTTAAAATCCTTGGGATCAAGATATGATGAAATAATTGAACGGCTCGAAGAAATAGCAAGCCCACAGCCCCTGGAAGTAGTCTTGGAGCAAATTTCGCCTCGTGATTTAACTCTGGCGCCCCTGGATACAATTTTATTAGCAGAAACCAAGGGGAATTGACCCTAGCGAGAAAAACAACAAGATCATAGCTAGTTGAGAATCTTACGTTGGTCCAGCTAATTTAGGTCAACAGGATTTTCATGATCAAATTCGGACACATTTAACAAACAGTATGTCCATTCTCTACTCCTAACTTCTATCCGGCAAAGAAGAATACGAACGAAACGACGCACACTTGACTTATAAGACATAAAATTATATTAATACAACTAGTAAGACATAAAAAATATATCTTTTATTGAATTATTGACATAATTCTTTGATAATAAAGAGCTATATACTGTGACAGGAATTTCAACTACAAATGTTTTTGAGTCAAAGATGAACGTTGTTTTGCGTCAATTGGCTGTCATAATTCTTTTGATTTTTTTACCTGCGATAATTTCAGCAGCTGATGAAATCGGACCCAAAATAGTATCTAACGAGGTTCTCAGTCAAACTGTTTTCGAAGATTCCCTTAGGCTCTCCAATGCTCAAATCCTTCGACATGATGCGGAATTTCACAATGACCCCGTTTACAATTCCCAAAAGGTTTCAGCAACAGAACGCGTCAATTTTCGGTCTGATTATGATAGAGCAGCCGTTGAGTTAAATGAAGGCCGTCAGCGAAAAGTTGGTTTAGGGGAATTTGATCCGGACGCGAAAGGACAGACTGAAAATCTATTTGCCGTTTCTCGATCGACCATCGGTCATGTAATAACGTCCACCGACCCCAGAAAAACCTGCTTCCATGCAATGGATTTGATCTACATAAAAGTCAAACCCTCTTCAAAAAACATCATCCAGGTGGGTGATCGATACATGCTTGTTTCTCCTAACAAATTGTCAGATTTCCGACATGACTTTGATTCTGCTTGTTCACTTGACCCCACCATTGCGGGTGAGGTAGAAATAATTTGCGTAGGGGAAAATACCGCGCTAGGGATCATTTTATACGCCCGGTCATCAATATTTCAGGGAGAAAGTGTTTGTCGGATAGATAAGAAAAGTTTTAGTTCAATCCGTTTTTAGACTTCACATTTTGCTCTACTGAAAAGAATCCGAAATCGCAGGATGCTTCTTTTAAACTGAAATAGCCAGACAAAATTAAACAAGAGGGGGGAGGAACTACGGAAGTCATGGAAGATCTTTTTTGGTGGCTTGCATTGGATCGTGCTCCATTTGTAGGTCCGATAACGATCGCCAAACTAATATCGGCCTTTGGAAATCCGCAATCTGTTTTTGAAGCTGATCCTGAGATTATCAGGAATGAGGTCTCCATTAACTCTCGAATAGTGGATGCATTGGTCAATTACACACCCGATGAGTATCAAATTCGTAAGGACATTGATACGCTCAACAATCTGGGAGCGAGGATAATTACTCGGTGGGATCCAGATTATCCATCAAATCTAAAACACATATATGATCCACCTGCTCTACTCTTTGTGCGGGGGAATTTGAAACCAGAGGATGAACAAGCCATAGCCGTCGTAGGCTCGAGGGAGCATTCCAACTATGGCGCAAAAGTGACCTCTATGATTACACGAGATTTGTCCTGTGCCGGGATTTGTATTGTCAGTGGATTAGCGCGCGGTATTGACACGATCTGTCACATTAGCGCGCTTGATGCCGGAGGGCGGACCATCGGAGTTTTGGGTTGTGGATTGGACATATATTATCCACGTGAAAATAGGTCCCTAATTGAAGAAATGGCGGAAAAAGGAGCCGTAATATCTGAATTCAGACCTGGAATGGAGCCCCTCAAAACCAATTTCCATAGAAGAAACAGAATTGTCAGCGGGCTTTCCAAGGCTGTTTTGGTAGTTGAGGCTTCCCGAAGAAGTGGGTCACTGATTACGGTGAATCATGCCCTGGATCAGGGGCGAGATGTGTTTGCAGTCCCTGGCAATGTTTTGCATGAGCGATCACGAGGGACACATTACCTCATAAAACAAGGAGCCGCATTAACTGAAAACGCTCAGGACGTCTTGACAAGCGTTTTCCCGACCCAAAATGCTTCAGCCGTAGATGCCTCAAAACCTCTCAAATCAAGAATATCAGGAATTGAGTTATCTGATCTAGCGCAACATGTGAGTGAATGTGTGGACGAGGATCCAATAACCGTTGACACAATATGCCAATTGTCAGGACTTGACGTTCGAAAGGTTTTGGCGGCCTTGATGGAGCTTGAACTATTGGGGCTGATAAGACAAAGTCCAGGCAAAGTATTCTCAAAAGTGGTTTGATTACTACTTTGAAGGAAATAGCTTCGAGCTTTTTTATTAGCGGGCGAAGCTTTGGATGAAGCTCGTTGAATAAACACAGTAATTCTAAATAATTGCTCAACAATATTGGAACAACCTTACTCGATAGCATTACGCTTGAAACTTTTTTGTGGTATCAGTTTATTCTAACTGAATTTGTAGAGCGGCAATGCCGTGATAGTTATTGGTAGTTCAAAAAGTGTGTCTGAGGAAAATTTTTCATGTCCAAAACTCTTGTGGTTGTTGAATCACCAGCCAAAGCCAAAACAATCAAAAAATATTTAGGTAAGGATTTTGATGTCCGGGCATCAATTGGCCATATCAAAGATCTTCCTTCAAAAGCGGAAAGAGATTCCAAAACTGCTAGCGTCGGCAGGAACAATAGTGTAGTTGGAGTCGATATCGAAGATAATTTCAAGCCGCATTATCAGATTATACCGGGTAAGGAAAAGGTTATCCGGGAGCTTAAGGAAGCTGCGGTAAAATCTGAAAAGGTTTTGTTAGCGACAGACCCTGATCGTGAAGGTGAGGCTATAGCTTTTCATCTGAGTGATGAACTCAATTTCCCATCAGATCGGATTTTTCGGGTAAGGTTTCATGAGTTAACAGAAAAAACCATCAAAGACTCGGTCGCCAACCCATCAAGACTCGATGAAAATAAATACAATGCCCAGCAGACCAGACGAATATTGGACAGAATTGTGGGGTATCAGATTAGTCCACTTTTGTGGGACAAAGTGCTCTATGGTTTGAGCGCTGGGCGTGTTCAATCAGTAGCTTTAAGACTGATCGTCGATCGACAAAATGAAATCGAAACTTTTGTCCCAATAGAGTATTGGTCTATTACTGCCCGTCTGAGTTCGAAGGTTCCCCCTGTTTTCGAGGCCAAGCTGGTAGAGCAACACGGCCAGAAAATTGACATCCCAAATGTGACTATAGCTAGGGAACTGGTTGACCTGGCAAATCAGCTTGATTTTGTAGTCCATAAGGTAGTGAAAAAAGAGCGATCGAGAAAGCCCTATCCTCCTTTTATTACGAGCACACTTCAGCAGGAAGCTTCAAAAAAGCTAAGGATGTCAAGCAATAGAACCATGCGAATTGCCCAGCAATTGTATGAGGGAATTGAACTTGGTTCAGAAGGATCTGTCGGGCTCATAACTTACATGAGAACAGATTCACCACGCGTTTCACCAGAATTTGCCCAGACTGCTCGTTTATTTATCGAAAAAACGTATGGCTCCCGATACGTTCCAGCGAAACCAAATGTGTTCCAAAGCAAGAAACTAGCCCAGGAAGCCCATGAAGCCATAAGACCCACTTCTCTCGAATTCACCCCAGAAAAAGTAGCGCGCTTTCTTGATAAAGCTCAAAGAGATCTCTATGAATTGATTTGGAGAAGATTTCTCGCAAGTCAAGCGGCGCCAGCTTTGTTTGATATGACAACAGTATTGATTAAGTGTGATGATCTGATGTTTCGCGTTAATGGGTCCATTCTGAAATTTGACGGATTCATGAAAATTTATGGAGGCTCACAGGAATCGGAAGAATCTGATGATTCGGATGACAAAAATGACAACAACCGTCGACTTCCCCCTATGGAGGTCGGTGAGACACTGAGACTTGAAAAGATCATCCCTCGTCAGAGTTTTACTCAGCCTCCAGCTGCATTCACTGAAGCTTCGCTCATAAAGGAACTCGAAGAACAAGGGATTGGACGTCCATCTACTTACGCTGAAACCGTTTCTACAATACAGAAACGCAAATATGTTCAGCTAAAAGACAAAAAATTCAAACCCACTATCTTGGGCAGGATTATAGCTGGTCTACTAGTGGAATGTTTTCCAAGGCTAGTAAATCCAAAATTCACGGCCGAAATGGAATCACTTCTCGACCTCATAGAAGAAGGTGAGGCATCCTGGACCCAGACATTGAGTGAATTTTACAGGCCATTTCAAAACTCCCTCAAACAAGCCAAGTCTGCAATGAAAAGTGTCAAGCGCGAAGGGATAATTACTGGAGAAACATGTCCGGAATGTGGAGACCGGTTGCTGATTCGAGCCGGTCGATTCGGATTATTTCTAGGTTGTCTGTCTTACCCTGAATGTCAGTACACAAGAAAAATTGTTGATGATGAGAGTGAAATCAAAGAACCCTTAATAACTGACAAACTTTGTGAATGCGGGGCGCCCTTAGTCATTAGGGACAGTAAGACTGGTCCTTTTCTCTCTTGCACACGTTACCCGGAATGTAAGAATACCTACCCATTAACGACAGGGGTTGTCTGTCCAAAATGTGGTGAAGGCGAACTCATAGAGAGAAAAACAAAGTCTAGAAGAACATTTTACTCTTGTTCGAAATATCCCAAATGTGATTTTTCAATGTGGGGGAAACCACAATTGGTCAAATGCCCTAACCCGGAATGCGATTCCACGGTAATGCAACGAAGCATCGGCAAAAAGCAGGAATCATCATTATTGTGTCCAAAGTGTGGGAAAAAAATAATGGAACATGTTGAGGAGAAAGCCGCCGGTTAGAAAACATATTCGTTTATTCAGCCTTGCGTTTTTTCTATCTCACTGGTGGAGCCGGCGGAATTTCCCGGAAATTGACCGAATCAAAGGGATTAGGTCTTGATGTCGCGACTGCGGGAGCTGCTACTGGTTCTGGGGCCTGGCGGGATTTCAGTTTTGATGTGATAAAATCTTCAACCTTGTCTATTGGATAACTGAGCATTTTCCCAAGAATCCAAAATATATACATCTGATCTCTAGGACTTGGAGGTCTATAAGAATATCCGGTTTCCCCTTCAACTTCATTTGAAGGTCTATGACTAGATTCAGCGTACGATGGTTTTACCTGAATCAGTTTGGTCTCACCCCATGAAAAACCGGCGAATGTCGAGCCCAATAAGATCAAAGCCGACAGAATAGTTAATACGGTCCCTGGTCGCATATAGGTCTCCTCGAAAGAAATCTTCGAGTCCTCTATCACAACCTTTCCAAAAATCCAGTATTTTTTTAGGCCCCAGTGTTGTTTAATGAAAGTTTTTTGAATCAGAAATTCACTGATTATATCTAGGTCCAGTTTAACTTCTTGTTTTTCTGATCTTTATCCGGCTGCATTTTTGGGTCCGAATCGGGAAGGCGCTCCGGTTTTTTAGTTGAAGTATCCATTACGGATATTCCCAGAAAACCGGGAAGTGCCCTCACCGAATATTCACGGCCATCCCTAATAAACCGAATTTCGGGCCTGGATTTGTCTTTTTTCGATCTACCCGTCAGTGAAATAAGCTTTTCGGATGTCAAGTCCATCACACCATCGTAGGAAATAATGATGTCACCTTTGGATAAACCAGCTTTTTTGGCATCTGATTTAGGCGAAAAATCTAAAATTAGAACGCCTTTTAGAACGGGGGGTTCCTGAGCCAAGTTCAATCGCCACGTGCTAGATTTCGTCTTATCTGCTCTGACCTTCACAGACCGAAGCTCCTCTTTGGCAATTGCTTGAGCTACTTCTTTATAATCCGCTGTCGGAGCCCAGTCCTTTGTCAAGAAGTCCTCAGAAAAGTATGATGGTCGGATATTTTGGGTAAAGTCGATTACAACCCTGAATCCCCCGTT
>Ga0067045_1029030_pt1 | contig 24642 bp, 22 predicted proteins | sample TerdegcTABiofilm_FD_59184 | JGI IMG/M metagenome (GOLD analysis project Ga0067045, IMG submission 59184) | Combined Assembly of (Gp0054472, Gp0054536) Wastewater bioreactor microbial communities from Singapore -Terephthalate degrading... | reverse complement strand
TCTACCGGACCCTCGCCGAGACGCTGCCGCACCCCAGCCTTGTGATCTACATCCGCGCGTCCGTGCCCACGCTCCAAGCCCGCATTGCGCAGCGAGGCCGCGACTTCGAGTCGGCAATCCCCGACGCGTATCTCGAGCACCTCAACCAGCTCTATGAAGAATGGATATCATCCTTCACTCTGGCACCTATTCTGACCATTCCCGGCGACAGCCTCGATTTCGTCGCGGAATCGCGCGATCTGCGGCATATTTTAAGGACCGTCACCAAGCGGCTGGAGGACAATCATCCTTATCTGTTTCCGTACGAAATGTAAATCGCGTATGCTGGACTGCGCATCGAAGTGCCGGATATTTTGGCACGGCAGCAGAGACAAATACGATCATTGTAGAGATTGCGAAAGAATCACATGCTACCGTGCCCAGCGCTCCAAAATCGCGCGGTAGCGTCCGGCCACCTCCGTCGCGACATCTTCCCAGGTACGGCACAGCGTCTTTTGGGCATGCTCTGCAACCTGCGCCAGCATTTCGGGATTGGAAAGTGCCTTCACGATAGTCTGGACGAAGTCGTCGGTATTCTCAGAGCAGAGAAAGCCATTTTTCCCGTCTTCGAACGCCTCTGCAACCGTCGAACCGCGGATAAGCACTGACGGCGTCTTCATCGCCGCCGCCTCACGCAGCACGAGAGCGGCAGTGTCGTACAAGGAGGGAAACAAAAAGATGTCGCCGCGCGCATATATGGCTTTCAGCAATTCTCTGTCATAGATGACATCATGGAAAATGACCTTATTCGAAATTCCCAGCTGCACCGCAAGATCAATGAGCGTTCTTTTTGCATACCCCTTGCCGACAAAGACCATGCGGAAATTCGGAAGCGCGTCCATAACCGAGGGCAGGGCGCGAACCAAAAATTCAAGATTCTTTTCCAGGATATGCTGGCCCACATAGAGGCCCACAAGATACTCTCCGGACAGGCCGAGGTGTTCGGCGCCGCGCGTTCTATAGGGTGTTATGTCTTTGGGAGACTCGAAGTCGATACCGTTTTCGACCACATCGAAGGGGCCCTTGTAGCCATATTCGCGGAGCGTCTGGGCAACAGACTCGTGGGGAACCCAGACATGATCGACATGATAGTAAAAGTCCACAATTCGCTTGATCTGATCGTCCACGATGGCCTTTATCGAAATTGCCCGTCTGAGATCGTCCCTATACTTAGAATGAAATGTGGCGATCACCGGGATATGTCTCTCCCGGGCGACGCGCAGCGCGAGTCTGCCCGCAGCAAATGGGGAGTGAGCATGAACAATATCAAAATCCTTGTTCTTCAAAATATATTGAAACCGTAAATCGAAATTAGGAAAACCGATGCGGTAGGGTGGACGCACCACCGTGGGTACCGACAGAAACCGAATCACCGGAAATGGATCGATATCCTTATAGTTGGGAACGAATGGGGTGATAACGTAAGTTGGACCAAGCTTTTTCTTGAGCCAATATGCATAGTTGCGAACGGTGAGCGTGACCCCGTCGATAATGGGCATATACCCGTCATTGAAAAGGCCAGTAGTAATTTTGTCCATCCACGTTAAAATATATGCAGTGTTTACAAAAGTCAACAAAAGGCAAATTTCATTGACTTCCGCTCCTTCTTCTCATTATCCTAAATACTATAGAGAGGTACACGATGGCAAAATCAGCATTTTCTGTCGCTCTCGCTTTTGCGCTCTCGAGCCTGCCCGGTGTTGCTCAAGGCTGGCCGGAAGGCAAGGCATCCGACCGGTTCGATACGGGAAAGGGTGAGCTGGAAATTGTCTTTTTGGGTCATGCGTCACTTATCTTCGTCTATAAAGGCTCTTACATCTACATAGACCCTGTGAGTCAGTACGGAAACTTTTCCAAATATCCAAAGGCCGATCTCATTCTGGTCACTCACGAGCATACAGATCACCTCGACCCGAACGCCATCGCCGCGCTGAGCAAAAGCGGAACGAGAATTCTTATGCCGGAGGCTACGCGAAGGAAACTGGGCAAGGGCGAAGTGCTTAAGCATGGAGAGCCGCTCGATGCCGCGGGAATCGGGGTGCTGGCGGTGCCTGCATACAATGTTACACCGGGACGGACCAACTATCATCCCAAGGATCGCCGGGACAATGGCTATGTGATCACGCTGGACTCTCTGCGCATCTATGTTGCGGGCGACACTGAGCCCATACCGGAGATGGCAGATCTGGGACCCATCGACATCGCATTCTTGCCCATGAATCAGCCCTACACCATGACGCCGGAGCAGACCGCGGCCGCGGCGAAGGTCATTAGGCCGAAAATCCTCTACCCTTATCATTTTGGTTCGACGGACACCGGTGCGCTGACAAGACTTCTGGCAGACGACAAAAAGATCGACGTCAGAATTCGAAATCTCCAATAGGAATACCGCACTCACGCCGCGGGAAAGAACCTTAAGCTTGTCGCGACCGAATATATTTCATATTTTCTATATAGTAGAACATACCCGGGAGGATACAATGGCAACTATTACTTTGAAAGGAAGCCCCGTCCAGACGATCGGATCACTGCCGGCTTTAGGGACAAAAGCCCCTGACTTCACGCTCACGGACGCCGACCTCAAGGATGTCGGTCTTGCCACCTATGCAGGCAAAGTCAAAATTCTGAATATCGTGCCGAGCCTCGACACCGGTGTCTGCGCCGCAAGCGCACGCGCCTTCAACAAAGCCGCCGCGTCGCTGGGCGATATCGTCATCCTTACCATCAGCAGGGACCTGCCCTTCGCACAGAAGCGCTTCTGCGAGGCTGAAGGCATCGATAAAGTCGTCACTCTGTCGGAACTGCGCGACAGAGAGTTCGGTAAAGCCTACGGCGTCGAAATGATATCCGGCCCTTTCGCCGGTCTGCTTTCGCGCGCCGTCGTCGTGCTCGACCGTGACAATATGGTAGTCTATACTGAACAGGTGCCGGAGATCGCGCAGGAACCGAATTATGCAGCATCGCTGGAGGCTGCACTTAGTGCTCTCAACCTTGTGCAAGGAAGTTAGGAAGGAGAAGGCGGTACAGAAACGAGGAAACAGAGTATGCCGCCCGCGCCCGAAGGCTATGGTGTGGCAGCTTCTCTGCGCGAGTGTTCGAGGTCTCATGGGCGCCTGTATATACCAGATATACTAGATACACTTTCTCCGCCGCTTTGCCCTTTGCACAAGCTTCAGAGCACTAAAAATATCATACCCCGTGCGACGAGACCCTGATCCACCGTGAGCGCCGTAAGCCACGTCGTTCCGCGAAGGCCATCATTCGCCAGCTCCGCCGGCTCTGCCGAGTCTTCGGAATTCTTCTGGTCGGAAGCGACTTCTCTTGCCCAGGCCTGCACTTTTTCACCTTTCAGAATTTCGTGTACAAAGTCGACCTTAATGCGGCGAACACGCTGGCCCTGCCGAGAAGGCACTGCGTCGCAAAGCCAATTGATGAAATGAGCATTGTTGACGTGCCCGTTCTGATCGATGTGACGATTCCTCGCCTCGATGACGAAGGACTGGCCAAACCCACCGGCCACCGTACTACCCTCAACAGTGGGAGAGTTTTCTTCGATTTCGTCGCCCCTGGTGATATACGTGCTTAAGTCCTCGAATGACGAATCCTCGATGCCGGGCGCAAGGTCTTCGAACGGCCAGGGATAGTCTGTCGAGAGGTCCACCGGCAAGGTGCGTTCGGGACGTACTAGGTGGCGCGTCTTCATGTCCACCACAATGTACTCGTACATCGCGCCGGCATATTTCCTGCCGGTGTCGTCGACGAGTTCCAGACAGCGCTGGGCGAAGAGTTTTTTTGTGCCTGCAGGCCAGGTTCGAGCGATGACGGTCTGCCCTGCCTGTGGCAGCGACTCAATGCGAATGTCGATCCGCGAGAGCATCCAGGTGAGGCCTTTCGCCCAGAGGTCTTCCATACCGATTCCAATCTGTGAAGCATGTGCTCCTGCAGCCTCCTGAAAAAAGTTCGCAAGTGCAAGGGGCGTAAGCGGTCCCCCGTAACCACAATCGTAGCCTCTCACTTCATAACGAATTTCAAGTGGCAATATCATGATTATGCATCCTTTCTGAAGTACCTGAACGCAATGGTATTGTACTTCTTTCTCGCCGGATAAAAAAGTCGCGCCTGTGAGAGGCCTGTGCGCGTGTGGGGGCCTGTGGGGAGCCGTGGGCTCATTGAGGCCTGTGCGCGTGTGGGGGCCCGTGTGGAGCCGTGCGCCCATGGGGGGCCTGTGGGCTTGTGGAGGCCTGTGGAATACCGGTTTCAAGTCTTCGAACCCGTGCTATAATGAGTGTTATGTGTGGCATTGTCTCGCTCACCTATAAAGATGAAAATCCTTCGATGGGAAAAGAGGCGGAGGCGCTCTTAAAGCGCCTTGAGTATCGGGGCTATGATTCGACCGGAGCTTCCTTTATCGGCGACGACAAACGCATCACGTTGCGCAAGCAAGTCGGAGCTCCTTCGAAGGTATGCCCGCTGTTGCACATCGACCAATGCAGCGGTCAGCGTTTTATTGGTCAGGTGCGATGGGCAACGTACGGCTCGGTTACCGACATCAATAGCCAGCCCCATCACGTGCGTTGTAAGATCGAGCTGGTCGGGGCCCACAATGGCAATATTTCGAATACCGACACGCTGAAGTCTTGGCTCACTGCACGAGGCCATGCGGTCGTCTCCGACAACGATGGCGAGATCATCGTCCATCTCATCGAAGAGCACTATGCGGCGGCCCAATCCCTCGCGAGTTCGGAGCTCGCATACCTTCGCAGGGCATACGCGAACGCGGGCCTCGCGGAAGGAGTGCCCGACGGCGTACTCCGCATGATCGAGGCGATCCGCAAGGCAGAGTCCCTCACGGAGGGTTCGTACGCCGCCGCCGTCGCGGACCCGCAGCTTCCGGGCGTGTTCGCGATAAAGTCGGGCTCTTCGCTCTACGCGGGCATGGGCAGCGATTCGCACGGCGACTTTATCGTGCTCTCCTCCGACCTCACGAGCGTGCTCTCGAAAACGCGCGCGCTCATTCCCCTCGCCGAAGGTGAAGGCATCTGGTTCACCGAAAAGCAGTACCTCGTGTTCAGCCTTCAGGGTCAGCCTTTCTTCTCGCATCCACGTCTCAAACGCTCGAAACTCTCCGTCAAGGATACCCAGCTTTCGCCCGAATACCAGCATTACATGGAACAAGAAATTTCCTCGAGTCCGAACAATATTTCGCAGGTGCTGCGCTATTACTTCCGCGATCCTGCACTCGAGCCACTCTCCGAGCTGTTCGAGGAGCGCAAGGACGAGTGCAAAGAGACCTCGGACCTCATCACCTCGCTTGCTGATCGCTTCGGCAACGACGCACTCCTTGCGGGCATGCACGAGGTATTCAGCTCTTCTGCATGGAATGAAATAGAAGCGCGGGTACAGAATGCCGGCGCAGCGCACTTCGTCGGCCAAGACTTCATCTCCGACGAGACGGAGCTCCTCAAGGAGCTTGCAGCCCTCGACCCACAGGCACGCACCAAGCTTCTGCTCATGGACAAAGTGGTGGTCTGGCGCAAGCGTCGAGCCGTGCTGCGCTACACGGGCGAGCTGAAAAACGCCATCCACGAGGCGGCGCGGTCAGGAGGAAGAATCTATCTCGTCGCCTCGGGCACTTCTTACCACGCGGCGATGACGGCTGCCTACTTTTTCAACCAAATGGCGCGTATCCCGGTGTATCCCTGTAACCCGGGTATTTTCCGCTCGATGTACTTCAACTGTCTCGGCGCGAACGATCTCATCATCGGCATCTCGCAGTCGGGCGAGACAAAGGATCTCGTCGACATCTTTCAAGATGTAAAAAAGGCGAACACGGCGATTCGACTGGTCAGCATCGTGAACAATGAGAACAGCCGTATCCCTCAGGAGCTCTCGGACTTCTATCTACCCCTGCTCTGCGGGCCGGAGATTGCGGTTGCCGCGACAAAATCCTTCACGAGCCAGATCGCGATCCTCTACCTCATCGCGGCGAGCTTCGCCATGTCCGAACAGAAAATCCGCGAGAATCTTCTTAAGGCGAAGGACCTGATGACCGAGACCATCGAAACGCGGATGGGCGACATTGAAACAGTTGCTGCTCACCTCTACGCGGCTTCTTCGCTCCACATTCTGGGAACGGGACTCATTGGGCTCGCACGCGAAGGGGCGCTCAAGATTCGCGAAGTCGTGCTCAACCACACCGAAGGCTACGACGCCGCAGAGTTCAAGCACGGACCGAATACCATTCTTGGCCGCAATACGATCCTCTCGCTCGCAGATCTCGAAAAACTCGTCGGCAGGGAAGCTGTCTCCGGAATCACAAATGAACTCTTCGAAAAACTGACCAACAATTACCCTCTGGTGTTCATCTGCCCGCCCGAAGAGCGCGATAGGCGTATTACGATCAGCCAGATCCACACGCACAAGATTCGCGGTGCGGACATCGTTCTCATTGCGGAGCCGCAGCAGGAACTTGCGCTCGCGGTGGAGGGCAAACCGATGGGCATGGAAAAGTATTGGTCGAAGTACATTCCGCTCCCGCAGTCGGGGGACCCTTGCCTCTTCGTGTTCTCCGCGACGATCGTGCTGCAATATCTGGCATATCGCATGTCGGTGCGCAAGATGGAATGGCTCGATTCACTCGGTATTCAGAATCACGGTGTACATCCGGACGCGCCGAAAAACGTCTCGAAGTCGATCACTGTGGATTAGTTGATTAAAGAAAGGCGAGCACCATTGCGGCGCAGGGCCGTGTCACTCCGCGATCATCGGGCTAGGGAAAGTGGTGTGAACCAACGGCACGAGAAGCTCTACTATCTTCTGGAGAGGGGCTACATCGTCCTCATCGAACATGGCGGGTTTATCCGAATCGATATCCAGAACAGCCACCACCCGGCCTTCTTTTTTCAATGGAACAACGATTTCGCTCTGGGATCTGGAATCGCAGGCGATATGGCCGGGGAAAGCATGCACATCGGGAACCACCAGCGCTTCGCCCTTCGTGGCACAAGCCAAACAGACCCCACGGCCTTTGAGTATCTGGCAGGCCACTGATCCTTGATAGGGCCCCACATGGAGCTCATCAGGACCGGCAACAAGGTAAAAGCCAGTCCAAAAATGGTGGGAAAGCTTGGCGTGTAAGAGCGCGGTCATGGTGGCCATGCCGGCAATAAGATTGGGACTTTTATCGCGTATCAAAGCTTCGAGTTGCGTGTACAGTCGCTCATATTGGCCAGTTCGACGTGGATCAATCATGATACGCTCCTCCTTCGTTGAGTGTAGCCCCATATTCGGCCACGAATCGGGCAAGCACTTTTTTGAGCGTCGGGTCGGTGAGCGCATGCAGAAGCTGCGCCTCGAAATATCCTCCCGGCTCGCCGGTATCGAGTCGCCTGCCCTCGACGCGCGCAAAGGCCACGTTTCCCTCGCGAATCATTATATCGAGCGCATAGCTGTGGTAATACTCGCCCAAACCGTGGCGGAACCAGCCCTCCTCGAGCCATGTAAAGAATTCCGGCGTATAAAGGTATCTGCCGATCGAAACTTCATGGCTCGGTTCCGAGCCGGAGGGAGGCTTCTCCACAAAACCGCGCACGCTCACACCGTCCGCCGCAGGATCGACGACGCCGTAGCGCGACACGTCGCCTGGCTCAAAAATTGTCGCCAACACGCACTTGCCTGTGCGCTCGTAGACTTCGATAAGTTGGCGAGCGAGCGGTTTCGGTCCAAGCACGATGTCATCGGGATAGGCGACCACGCAGGGTTCACCTCCGAGCAGATGAGCGACCTGCAAGAGGGCGTGGCCCGTGCCCCGCATTTCGGTTTGGCGCACGAAGGAAACGCGGGCCGGAAGAGGTTGGATCTTCTCTAGCCTGTCCTTTCGGCCTTCGCGGGTAAAAAGCTCCTCGAGCTCGATCTCGCGGTCGAAATAATCCTCGAGGGCCTTTTTGCGTCTGCTGGTAATGACAATGATGTCCACAATGCCGGAGTCGACGAATTCCTTGGCGATATACGCGATGCTGGGTGTGACACCGATGGGCAGAAGTTCCTTGGGGACAGTCTTGGTGACCGGCAAAAAGCGCGTCCCATAGCCCGCCGCGACGATGATGCCTTTCATGCCGCCTATTGTAATAGTGAGACGAGCCGCGTGCAATTCCCGAAAGGGGTGCGCGCTTTCTGTCGCGCGCCCTTGACCAGAAAGCCGAAAGCCATATACCGTTGTATTCTCCATGCGTCCCCTACAAACATATTTCAACGCGTATCGCGGTCTTCCGCCATCCCTCTACGTTCTCTTCGGCGCAACGGTCATAAATTCCGCAGGAATGTTCGTCTTTCCGTTTCTGACGCTGTACCTCACGGGCCGGCTCGGCATGAGCCAGGAAGAGGCCGGCGTCTTCATTATGATTGTCAATTTGGCCTACATCCCGGCAAATTTCATCGGTGGGAAAATTGCGGATACCTTCGGACGCAAGAAGCTCATGGTCACGGCGCAGGTGCTGTCGGGCCTCTGCTATATTCCCTGCGGTTTCCAAAGCATAGGCGGAAATGTCCGATGGTTTCTGCTGGCGAGTGTATTCTTCGACGGGCTGACCGACCCGGCACGCTCCGCCATGATGACTGACCTGACCACCCCTGAAACCCGAAGGCCGGGGTTCTCCCTAACCTATCTCGGGCACAATCTGGGCTTTGCGGTCGGCATGATCGTCGCGGGCTTTCTTTTTGAGAAAGCGACGTCATGGCTCTTCTGGGGAAACGCGATCGCGATTTTCGCCGCGATCGGCCTCGTCGCGCTCAAGGTCCCCGAAACCAAGCCCACCCACGAACAGGTCGAGGCGAGTTTTGGTTCCGGCCGGGAGGACGAGGGGCACCGTGGAAACATCGTTCAAGCAATGCTCTCAAGGCCATATTTGATCATTTTTACGCTGCTGACGGGGCTGTACGGCTTTGTGTATGCGCAGCATCGATTTATTCTGCCTCTTCAGACCAAGGAGTTTTTCGGCGCCCGTGGTTCGGTGATCTACGGTACCCTGATGACGCTGAACGCGATGATGGTGATCGTGCTTTCGACGCCGATCATGACGCTCACCCAGCGCTGGAGGCCCGTCAACGCCGTGGCACTATCGGGAATCCTGTTCGGGCTGGGCTTCGGCTTCATAGGGCTTGCACCTTCCATCCCACTCATGTATATCACGACCGCGATCTGGACGCTCGGCGAGATCGTCAATGCGACGAACGAAGGAACCTATATCGCAAACCACACGCCCATATCGCACCGCGCCAGGTTTCAGGCCATCCTGCCCCTGCTCGGCGGATTCGGAATGAGCATAAGCCCGCCCATCGTAGGCGCATTTACAGACCGCTTCGGGCTAAGAACGGCCTGGCCTTTTCTCGGGGCAATTGCAGTCCTGGCGAGCCTCGCCATCTGGTATTTGGGGGTCATCGAGGGAAAAGCGGGGAGAAAAGCGGGCGCGCTAAAGGACTGAGGCGCGTCAGCTCCATCCGGACGCGGCTTGCTGCGGTCTTGTACATTGAATTTCGGAGAAAAGTGGCATATCTTAGTGGAGTGGCGTTGCCACAACTCTAGCTTGTTTTGTACCGGCTACGCTGCCGACGAACGAAAAAGAGCACTGGATGGGCGATATTGGATTTGAACCAATGACTTCCACCGTGTGAAGGTGACACTCTCCCACTGAGTTAATCGCCCATTCAGTGCTCGTATTCATCATCCTAGCAAACGAGGCACCCGCATGTCAAGAATAGCGAACCGAGACCGAATGTGAGGATCGATCATACTATGGTCCCCCGTACGGAGACGGAAGAGGGCAAACCACAGCACATGTTCTTCCGCTCGCCGGTCGAAGAGCTGCGTATCGAACTGACGCGAAAGTCCCTGCACGTGCTGATCCTGCTCTGTATTCCTCTGCTCGATATTGTGCCTGCGCTGCCGGTCGTCAGTCTCGTTATAGGTATGGTGATCTACTCGGTCAGCGAGCTGCTCAGACACCGAGGTATCATGGTGCCGTTGATCGCGCCTATTACGGAGAGGGCCGCGCGCCGCCGGGACGGCAATCGCTTTGTCCTGGGGCCTGTAACCTTGGCGCTCGGCGCACTCTTTTCACTGCTCATCTTCGATCCACTTCAGGCAAAAGTCGCCATTCTGGCCCTAGGGATCGGCGACAGTTTTTCGAGCCTTATCGGCAAATCGTTCGGGCGTATCCCCATGCCGTTTTCCGGGGGGAAATCCGTAGAGGGTACCATTTTTTGTTTTGCGAGTGTGCTGTTGGCCGTCTTTCTTCTTACGGGCAAGTTTGTTCCTGCATGCCTCGTCGCCCTGACGACCGCCTTCGTCGAATTCTGGCCGACCAAGGACTGGGACAATGTCCTCATACCGCTCGCTGCGGGTGTCGCCGCTTCGCTTGTGCTTTAAGCTCTCGTGCTTTACGCTCTATTCTCTCATTTCCAAATATAGATTGCATGGAGCCGCTTGATGGCCAGCACCACACAGAGCACAAAAAAGAGAACTGCTGCCAGTCCCCAGCCCAGTGGCCTCGTATCCCAAAGCCATATCCACGCAGCGGCCGCAGCCGTCAGCTCAATACCCACCCACGCATAGGAGGGATCTTCTTTCTGTCTGGCCACAACAAGATAATCCACACCGTTGATCGCCACGAGCGCTACCGTCACGACCATCGTGATGTCGCGATAGCCTGTTTGCAACATGAATGAAGCCTGAAAGCGATCGATGCTGATGGGCAAGAGCATTGCCAGCACCGCACCACCGAGCAGGGCAATGAGATAGGCTGTCTGCGGTCGCTCATGCCCCACACCCACCGCATAGAGGCCCGAGACGAAGAGGGCGATAATCCCCGCAAACCTTGCACCGTAGACCACTCGACTCAATGAGACAAGAGCCCCGATCGAGGTGTTGCGCTGCGCGATTATGAGCATAAGTAGGCGCAAGGTCTCGATATCGGCCAGAAAGAGCCACAGCACGAGCAGATAGACTTCCATAGAGGTCGTTTTTTGAAAAGTAAAGAGTACCAAGGTCAAGAGAGCAGTCACTCCCACCGCAAGACCACATATCTCAAAGACTGCTGCCAGCTGAATGCCCACCGGCGCTCCCAAGAAAAAATATTCGGTGTAAAGGCGAGAGTCCGCAAGGAAAAAAGGAAGGCGCTTGTCGGTGCCGATCCGTATGGCGAGCAGTATCGCTCCGAGGAGCAGTACGAGGCTCAGGCTTGCAAAGAGCCAATAGGTAACACGAAAATTGCGCGTCGTCACGCATATATCTTACTCTATCGCAGCGATTGATTGAAGCATGGCTTTTTACTATAGTATGGCGAATTCCCGAGATCAGAGGTGCAACAAATGGCAGAGAAAATCACGGCGCGCGAAGTCGACTATTCGCAATGGTACATCGACATCATCCTGAATGCAAAACTGGCAGATTATTCGCCGGTCAAGGGCAGCATGGTGATCCGACCGCGCGGCTATGCGATCTGGGAAAAAATCCGCGATGAATTCGATCGGCGCTTTAAGGAAACCGGCCACGAAAACGCCTATTTCCCCCTCCTCATCCCAATGAGTTTTCTCGAAAAAGAAGCCGAGCACGTCGAGGGCTTTGCGCCCGAACTCGCGGTGGTGACCCACGGCGGCGGTGAAAAGTTGGAAGAGCCCTACTGTATCCGCCCCACGAGCGAGACCATCATCTGGTCCATGTACCGCAACTGGATCCAGTCATGGCGCGATCTACCGCTGCTCATCAATCAGTGGGCAAACGTGGTGCGCTGGGAAAAGCGCACACGCCTTTTTCTGCGCACCTCGGAGTTCCTCTGGCAGGAAGGACATACCGCACACGAAACCGAACAAGAAGCCCGAGAAGAGACCATGCGCATGCTCGAAGTGTACCGCGATGTGGTCGAACGCCATCTCGCGGTACCCGTCGTTTCGGGTATGAAAAGCGAGAGCGAAAAATTCGCCGGCGCAGTCGAAACCTACACCATCGAGGCGATGATGCAGGACAAAAAGGCGCTGCAGGCCGGCACTAGCCACTTCCTGGGCCAGAACTTCGCCCACGCTTTCGACGTCCAGTTCCAGAACAGACGGGGTGAGCTCGACTATGTCTGGGCAACAAGCTGGGGCGTCTCCACGCGGCTCGTCGGTGCGCTCGTCATGACACATTCGGACGACAAAGGGCTTGTACTGCCGCCTACGATTTCGCCCGAAGACGCCGTGATCATCCCTATTTACCGCAACGACACGAAGGCGGCAGTGACGGCATACGCCGAAAAACTGCAGGCTGCACTTAAGGCCTCGGGATTCAAGGTCGTACTCGATGTCGACGATGCTTCAAGCCCCGGCTGGAAATTCGCCGAATGGGAGCTGCGCGGTACGCCGGTGCGCATCGAAATCGGCCCCCGCGATATGCAGTCGAATCAAGTCGTCATGGTGCGAAGAGATACCGGTGAAAAACTCTTCGTCCCCGTGGGCGAGGTCCCTGCCAAACTCAAAGAGCTGCAGGCGCTCATCCAGAACTCGCTATTCGCCCGGGCGAAGGCTTTCCGCGACGAAAATACCGTACCGGTTGCAGACCTTGGAGGGCTCATCGAATTCTTCGGCGTGGAAACCGCGGGCACGAGCGGCGCAAAAGGCGGCTTTGCGGAAGCGCTCTGGTGCGGCTCTCCTGAGTGTGAAACTTCGCTGAAAGAGAAGACCAAGGCCACACTGCGCTGTCTGCCGCTCGGAAGACAGGAGCATGTCGAGGGCAAATGTGCGATCTGCGGCAAGGAGGCCAAATACCTCGCCATCTTTGCGCGCAACTATTGAAATTACCAGCTGATGCCGGACGAGCTCTCCCAGAGGTCCTGTACGAATAGATTGACGGTGGTGTTCTGCGTCGAGGCGACCACGACTCTGTCTTGCTGCTCGCCTAAAGTGTCGATGCTCAGCGCAGTCGGCGCAGAGGACGAGATCGACGACCATGAATCGATGAGTGCAGTATCGCTCGATGACCGATCATACCAATAGATGCCCACCAAGAAACTCGCAATGGCGGTGACCGCCACCACACTCATCGATAGGGCAAGGCGACGTACCCGCTGCGGGCGCTGTTCTGCCTTGCGGTACACCTGGGCAAAATCGGGGAAGGAGGGCGCAGATTCCAAGGCACTCTCTCGCAGCGCCCCCTTGAGTTCGATCGTTCTCTTTTTAGTGAAGCTCATAGCCCATCTCCCTGAGCAGTGTGCCCAATTTGTCTCTTGCGCGGAACAGCCTCGATTTTACGGTGCCGAGTGGCAGGCCGTACATCTCCCCTAGCTCGGCCAGCCCCTTGTCCTCCACCTCGTGCAGATAGAGCATCGCTCGGTCCTCAGGATCGAGCTTTTGCATGGCGACGGCAAGCATTCGGTTCGCCTCTTCGTTCAGCACATTTCCTTCACCGGTCGAGTGATGACTCTCCAAGGGAAAAGAATCGAATGTTTCGACCTGTACATTGTGCGCGTGATGGCGGGCGGCTCTGCGCATGACATCCGCGCTCGCAGTCCGGCAAATGCCGTACAGATAGGCTCCAAGGGAGCTCTCTCTGCGCCATTTCGGCAATGCCTTATAGATCCGGATGAGCGATTCCTGTGCCGCCTCTTCGGCAAGCTCGGCATCAAAGGCGACAAAGGCTGCACAGTAGCCGCGAATGCGATCCCACCAACGCCACATAAGTCGCTCAAAGGCACCTTTATCGCCGCCAGATGCCTCGACGGCAAGCTCGAGGTCGAAGGGATCATCGACGACCGGCGTGAGGCTGTCGGGTTCTTTTTTGGCTACGCGCATTGTCCGCACCAATAGTGTATCATCGATCATAATATACTGCTTTTCTTGCTCACATAATCTGCCGCAATATGGTAAGAAGCCTGCTATACATGTCTACTTCTTGAGGTTTTAGTCCCTTTGTGCCGAAAGAATTTGCAAATTGGCCCATTTTCTCCGACATCCGCGCTTCGCGCACCAAAAGGAGAATCGTCTGCCAGCGCTCCTCTCCCAAAATTTTGCGAATCTCCACCTGCCGCTCGATCTGAATCAACCTCACGATCTTCTCATATTCAAGGCTCTTCGATATCGCATCCTCGATCGCCTTCATGTCCGGCTCGGGATCGAGAAGCATCGTTGCCACCCGCGCCTGATAAATTCTGATTTCGTTCTGAGCCTTGGACAGTTCGATCTGTCTCGAATCGAGAACCTCTTCAAGTCTATCCAACTCTTCTTCACTGAGGTTCAGGCTTCGAAACCATTCGCGCACCGCCACGGGGCCCATCACTCCATGGTTTCCCATGCCCATACCAGGGCCGCCCTGTGCGCTCGCCGTGGAAACGCTCACAAACGTAGCCACCGCAGCAAAACATACAAGCGCCACCACCCAGGCTCGTTTCGATTTCATCGAAATCCTCCGATTCTTCTATAACTATTGTCGCTCAATCAGGCGTTTCGGTTGCAGAAATTATACCACAGTCTCCAAAGGAAAAGCCGCCCGGTATGTTTCCCGGGCGGGCTTTCAGTCATTCACTTCAGGCTTCGAGATTACTGTGCTGCCCGGAAGATCGCATTGACCTCGAGGATGGCGTTCGTGCGAATCTCCTGAATCTTCTTCTGAAGGTCGGCGATTTTGGCAATGTCGGCATCGATCTTGGCCTTGTCGGGGCTCTCGCTCCAGAGCAAATTGTTCAGATCGAGCCTCACGATGCGGACTTCATTCTGGAGCGGAACAACCTGCGCGGTCGAATCCTCCATAATCTTGTCCACTTTTGCCTTGTCCTCTGTAGAGAGCTTCTGATACTGGGAATAGTAGAGCGCGCCGTAACCGCCCGATCCCATCATCCTCATGCCGCCGAAGAACTGCGGATTGGCATTGCCCAATTTATTGAATCCGCCGCGCGGACCATAGCCAAAGGGAACGGTTCCCGGTACGGCTTGGGGCGTGGTGTTGCGTCCATAGCCATAGGTGAAATCATACCCCGGAGTCGTGGCACGCGAGCCTCCCTTCCGGCCATAACCCTGCGCAAACGCGCCAGTGGTCGCGGCGAGGAGCATAGCGCCCGCCATCAGAAGCACAATCGCCTTTCTTGATGTTCTCATATCCTTCCTCCCTTGAAGGTTTCTGTTGTTCACATAATGGTCGACGGAGAGAAGGATTCGGTTGCACGGATAACAAATTTTTATTTTTTACCGTGACTGCCCTGGCTTTGGCCTCCTCGATCATCTTGTTTGTTCTCATTGCCCTGCAATGCGCTATTGCCTTGACCGGGTTGATGTTGCCCGCTCTGGCCTCGACTGGTTTCCGAGGCAGGGCCGCTTTCCGAGGCCCGGCTGCTTTCCTGTCGGCCTTGGGATTTCAAAGCCTGCTTCGCCGCGACCATGGACTCGAACTGACTTTCGGACAGATCGCTTGCGATGAGATCGGTCACAAGCGTGAGACGATCTTCTTCGGACAATTCCGATTTGGCGTTTGCAGCCGCGACCACGGCAAGCGCGGCAAGCGCGCGCGATGCAGCCTTCGGATTCTTTCCGGCTTTATCCACTCCTGCGGTGAGCGCGCCTCGTATTTCGGTCTCGGTGAGCCCTGCTCTCATGAAGATGAGCGTCTGTTCAACCATCGAAGTAGCGTTTTTTGTATCAGAAGGGAAAAGCCCATATTCGCGAAACATGGCGACAAGCCGGCCCGCCCGCTGTGCATCAGTCCTCAGCGATGCAATGAACACTTCGAAACCGACATGCTTGCGGTACCCTTCTTCGAGCCTCGTCGCAAGGATCGAATCGGAAATGCCCCAATGCTGAAACTGTTGCGCCATCGCCTCGACCTCGTCGGCAATCGCACCGTACGCCGCACGGTGGTCCGACTTCGAGAACCAAGCCTCGACATTCTGAGCGACGGCCGCCTGTGGAACGGCAAAAACGAGGAGAACCGCAATGATCGCCGCCAGACTCCGATATCGATGCATCATGCTCATATTCCTATAATATCAGGAGGCTGCTCGAGCCCCCAAAGCCATCGTCGACGATGCCGGTCGCCTTTGGATCGGCAATCCACTGACTGCCATCTATGACAAAGTTATACACATAGACCCTGCCTCTTTGAAGAGGAACCTGAATTTCCCACATGCCGCCCCCATCCACTTTCTTCAGGGTGAAGTTCCTCGGATCCCAGGAAGTAAAATCGCCGGCGAGCTGCACCGATTCGGCCTCGGGAGCATAGAGCATGAATGTGACTCGCACCGTATGGGTATTGCGAGCGCCGAAATAGAAGCCGAGGCCGATACCGACAATGAAGATCGCTGCGGCGGCCGCGAGCGCAGGCCAAAAATGGTGGGGGCGCACGCGTTCTCTATGCGTCGCCGAAATCGCGCCCATCACGCCGTCGACAAAATCGCAGGGTACCGGCTCTTCAGCCATCTGAACGCCAGCATCGCGCATCATGAGAGGGAGCAAGCTTCCAAATTCATGCATACACATGGTACATGAATCGAGGTGTCGGCCGAATTCGTCGACCGAAGTTCTGTCGATCCGCCCTTCCCCCTTCTCCCATGCGTCGACAAAAGCTCTAGCATCCACACATTTCATCATAGAGATATACCTCTCGTAGGGCGTTTCGGTTGCTCTTCATCCTGAAGAATTTTACGCAGCCGCCCGCGCGCTCGGAACAGTCTCGTCTTGACTGCCTCTTCGCCGATCCCCAGTGCGTGAGCCGTCTCGTGAACGGATAGTCCGGCAAAGTAGTACAGGGCCACAGGCTTTCGAAGATCGTCGGGAAGCGATTGGACCGCGATTCTCAGCGCGCTTTTCTGAAGCGCTAGCTCGGCCTCTTCCGCCGGATCGTGCAGCGGCTTCGTAATGTGCCTTTGCCGAAGCAGTTCTTCCTTCTGTCGCTTTGCCGAAAAAAGCTTGGCATGCGTGCGCACATTGTTGGCGGCGATCGCGAAGAGCCATGAGGCAAAATTCTCGCCTCGTCTATACGAACCGAGGGATTTATAGGCGCGGATGAAGACTTCCTGAGCCGCATCACGGGCATCCTCTTCAGAACGCATGTGTGCCCGGCAAAAAGAAAGCACGCGCGGGGCATACAAGTCCACGATTTCCCGAAACGCTTCGGAATTTCCTTCCAGCACGCGCCCGATGATTGCGTCTTCCTGTGCTGCATCTGGATGTTCGGGCATATTTAAAAACATATCTTCTTAAGGCTTCCATATCCAGCCGTCCGGCAGCGTTTTTTCTGCAACCGAGTCGCCGGCCATTGAGTATCCATTATCGAACACGAAAGGATATATCCCAAAATGGGAACGGAGGTTTCAGATGAACGATAGATTGACACATGGAGCGCTCGCCCTCGTGCTGGTCCTCGCCTTCGGCGGTGTCGGCACGATATTCGGCCAAACAAGCGATGCGACGGTTCCGGCGACCGATGATCTGACAGACGTCATTGCCTCGGTCGATGCAGCCGCGAATATCGATACAACTGCGCTTCTCACCAAATTGAGCGCGCAGTTTCGCGTCGAACTCTCAGTTTTGCAGGACCTGAACACACAGGGTTACACGGCTGGTCAGATATGGCTTGCACTTGAGATGTGCAGGCATTCGGGAGTCCAGCTCTCGGAAGCTGTGGTACAGGTCGCGAGTCTGAACACCGAAGGACATGGCTGGGGCGTACTTACACAGGCGCTTGGTATAGATCCAGGCTCAGCACAATTCTTCGAACTCAAGGAGCAGATGAGGACGCACAGCCGAACGATGGCGTCCGAAGTCGCAGCCGAACACGGCAATCGTAGTATGACGCAGACCCAGGCGGAAACGAGTGCGAAGAATCAGAACAATAATGGAGCAGGAAAGGGCTCCGAAAATCAGGGCAACCACGGCAAGAAGTAGAACAAGTAGTAAGTACAATCTTCCCGAACAAATCTTGCGCATCGCGCTGCCCAACAGCGCGATGCTTCCCTCATCGACAGCGATTCATTACTCTATATCAAGAGAGCCGGCATACAACGAAGCCCATGGGGCCTTTTCCGCTCTCGCACTACACCGCCACCACCAAGGAGCGCTTCATGTCCTTCGTACTTCAGAAAGAAACATCGGTTCCCGAACTCGATTCCGTGCTCAGACTGTACCGCCACGAGCCGACGGGCGCCCGTCTTCTCTCCGTGATCAATAAGGATGAGAACAAGGTCTTCGGCATCACCTTCCGTACGCCGCCATCGCGGAGCGATGGCGTGGCCCACATCATCGAGCATTCGGTGCTCTGCGGTTCCCGCAAGTATCCGGTCAAGGAGCCGTTCGTAGAGCTCATGAAGGGCTCGCTCAACACCTTTCTCAACGCGATGACCTATCCAGACAAGACCTGTTACCCCGTGGCCAGCACAAACCTCAAAGATTTCTACAACCTGATCGATGTCTATCTCGATGCGGTCTTCTACCCGAACCTCACCGAATACACCTTCATGCAGGAAGGCTGGCACTACGAGGTAGACCCTGCCACCAAGGAACTCAGCTATAAGGGTGTCGTCTTCAACGAGATGAAGGGTGCCTACTCCGATCCCGACGACATGCACGATGACCTCTGCAGGCGGAGCCTCTACCCCGACACACCCTACGGGCTCGACTCGGGCGGAGACCCGCTGGAAATCCCAACCCTCAGCTACGAGGAATTCCTTCGTTTCCATGCAAGGTACTATCACCCTGCAAATGCCTTCATTTTCTTCTATGGCGACGACGACCCCGGCACGCGCCTTGCCATCATGGAAGACTGGCTTGCGCCCTTCGGCAGCGCCACCATCGAATCCCTGCCGGCCGCACAGCCTGGGTTTCTTAAGCCGCGCCATCTCGAGTACAAATACCAAGCGAGCGACCAGGACGAGGCCAAGGCCTACACTGCGGTGAACTGGGCTCTCTATGAGCACGGAGACCCCGAGCTTTCGATGAAGACTGCGATTCTGTTCCATATTTTGACCGGCACGCCCGCCTCGCCGCTGCGCAAGGCGCTGATCGAATCGGGGCTCGGCGAAGACCTCGCGGGCTTCGGCTTCTCCGAAGAACTGCGCCAGACGGCATTCTCGATCGGGCTTAAGGGGGTTGATCCCGCCACCACCGCGGAAGTGGAGAATCTCATCTTTTCGACACTCGAGCAACTTGCGCGCGACGGTATCGATGCCGACACCATTGCGGCCTCGATCAACACCTTGGAATTCGCCCTCCGCGAAAAGAATACAGGGCGCTTTCCGCGCGGATTGGCAATTATGCTCGATGCCCTCAACGACTGGCTGTACGACCACGACCCCATCGCAGCCATCGCGTTTGCCGGGCCTTTCGAAAAGGTCAAGAAAGCCGCCGCTGAAAACCCGAGGCTCTTCAGCGAACTCATCGATACGCTTCTCTTGCGCAACATGCACCGCACCACGGTCGTGCTTCTGCCTTCGGCCGACGCCGCCAAAGAGCGAGAAGAAAAGGAAAAGGCCATGCTCGCTCAGGCTCGGGCCACGTTCGGCCCCCAGGAACTCCAAGAGATCGAGAAAACCGCGGAAAGGCTCAAAGCCTTACAGAACACCCCCGACAGTCCTGAAGCCTTGGCCACGATTCCGGTTCTCTCTCTCGACGATATTCCGAAACAGGCGCCCGTGCTGCCTTCCGAGCCGTTGAACCTGGGGCTCGGGACGAACGCGCTTCCTCTTAGGGATCCAAAAGGCGATACCGAGGCTGGTCTCGCCGCGTATTACCATGATCTTGCGACGAACGGCATCCTGTACCTCGACCTAGGCTTCGATTTTGGTGCGCTCGACTCGAACCTATTGCCCTACGTGAGTCTATTGGGGCGCTTTTTGCTCGAGATGGGCACGGAGAAAGAGAATTTCGTGCAGCTGATCCAACGTATCGGCATGCATACGGGCGGCATACGGAGCACATCGGTATGTGCGACGTCTTGGAAAGGCCAAAGGCCAGCGCCATGGTTCTTTTTGCGGGCCAAGGCCCTGCCCGAAAAAGCCGATGTTCTAGTGGATATCCTCGGGGACGTTCTGGCGCGAGCAAGGTTCGACGATCAGGAGCGCGTCCGGCAGATCGTGCTCGAAGAAAAGGCCCAGGCAGAGGCGATGCTCGTGCCGGCTTCGGCACGCATCGTCGGGCTTAGGCTGCGCTCACGCTTCAATGTCGCGGACTGGGCCTCAGAGCGCCTCTACGGGATAGAACACCTCTTCTTTCTGCGCGATTTGGCGCGGCGCGTCGAGGAAGATTGGCCTTCGGTGCTGGCCGACATGGAGAAGCTGCGCATCGCACTCATCGACCGCAGCAACCTCATCGTCAACGTGACCGCGGATAGGGCAACACTCGCAGCCTCTGCAGATGCCGTCGGGCGCCTCGTCGACTCGCTTTTAGCGCGCCACGTCTCCTATGGCGTGGGCGAATCTGCGGTGAACGCCGGTGCAGGCACATCCTGGATCGACAATGCCCTCGCTGCCTGTGGACCCTCCGTACTCCGCCCGAGCCTCGAGACGCTCGAACTTCCAACCCAAGTGAACAGTGTCGGCATGGTTTTGCCGCTCCAAGACCTCAACCAGGCAGCCGGGGCTGTCTATGTCGCTTCCAAATATCTCGATGCCGTCTACCTGTGGGGACAGGTGCGCGTCATGGGCGGAGCGTACGGCGGCTACTCCAGCCTCGATCTGGCATCTAGCCTCCTCGTGCTGCTCTCGTACCGAGACCCCAACCTCGAACGGACCATCGAGGTATACCGCAAGGTCTCGAACTATCTGAAATCGGCCGTTGTTTCAAACGAGGAAATACATAGGGCGATCATTGGGACTATCGGCGAAGTCGACGCATACCAACTTCCAGACGCCAAGGGCTTCAATGCGCTTTTGAACGAGCTCACCGGCTATACGCAAGAAGTGCGCCAGACAATCCGCGACCAAATATTGGCCACAGATGCCGACGATTTCCGACGCCTCGGCGCAATGATCGAAGAAGCAATGCAGCGCTCCATGATGGTAGCGCTGTCCGCCCCGGAACGCATAGACAAGGCCTTACCAGCCCTGCCGACGCCAATCGAGCGCCTCTCAGTATAGTGATTCGAAGGCTCTGGGATCGAGCTTGTCGAGCAGAGCCTGATCCCCAACGGCGACCCACAGGAAGGCGCCGTTCATGAAGTACGTATCGAAGGCCACCTGAACTGCCGACGCGTCGACCACTTCAATGCGCTCTTGATCCTTAAGCCAATCGGCAGGATCGCCGGTCAGCTGCACCGAACGGATCATCAGAAAGGCGATATCCGCATTGTTGCGCACCGCTTCGAAATAGTCGTTCATGTAGAGCCGTTTGTACGTGTCGATTGCTCCTGCGATGGGCATATACCCATCCTCTTCGGTCATCGCCGGATCGACGGAGACAACCCGCCCCTTCGCCATCAGCTGCGCCGCCTCGTCGATATAATCCTTGATCTTGTCCGGCGCATTCGTCTTGTACATCAAAATGGAGCCATAATTGGCCGAGTACCCCCGGATTATGGCCGAGGGCGTGTAGACCGAGCCGTATTTGTCGCGAACCACCGAGAAGAGCAGGTCCGAAAAGATGCGCGCGGCAAGCGCTGTCGCGAAATAATCATCCCTTCCGGGCGCAGGCGCCGCGAAGTCGCCCCTCAGATAGATCGTCCCCTGCGAATGATCATGCGCCTGCGCCAAAAGCATCCCCGAGGGCCCCATCGGAAACGCCGCCGGCTTTGGTACCGCGCCGAGCCGCAAGTCCGGGATATTCCCAAGAAGCGCCTCCAGCCTTGCCCCAAGCTCCGCAGGATCAAAGTCCCCCACGGCCACCACGAAAACCCTATCTGCCGACAAATGGTCCCTGTACCATTGGCGAGCATCACCGGCAGTCATCGGCTCGATGCTCTCCTGGACGCCATCAGGATTCACACCATAGGGATGCCCTTTAAAATACGCCTCATTGATAATTTTCTGCGTCGTTGCCCAGGGATCCTGATCCACTGCCTGGAGCGCGAGCAAAGCTTCCTCTTTACTTTTGCCAAAATCGTCCTGGTCGAATGAAGGGGCGGTGAGCATATCGCCCCACAGAGAAAGAAGCTCATCGCGATATTTGTCGAGTGTCGTCAGGCTGAAAGTCGAGTATTCGAACTGTACCGCCGCGGCGATATGCGAGGATGTGCGATCCAAAAGCGAGGCCGCCTTTTCGTATGGGTAGTTCTGCGAACTCCGCGCCATGGTGTTGAGCGCGATTTTTTCCCAGCCGGCACGCTCGCGAGGGGTCACCAGCGAGCCTCCATTCAGCACGAGTGAAATATGGAATACCTGATTTGCATTCTGCTCCTTCATGTAGATAGGTATGCCGTTGGAAAGGACTATCTTCGTGAACGTCGGTGCATTTTCGCGAACAAAGGCGGCCTCGGCGCCCGCACCCAGCGCAACGATGAATACGAATATCATTGACAACGCCAATTGCAGAAAGCGCAAAAACTCCGACAATCTCGGAGCACCCCTGCGTTGTATATTCATAGAATTTTTCATGTCAGCCTCCTCAACGCCGCTGCCACCAGAACGCATTCTCTGCAGTGATGCGGGTGTAGCCGAGCTCATTGATTTTTTCGGCCATGCGAGGGTCGGCTTCGAACGTGCTCGTGCGCAGCCGCACCAAGGTTGCCACAGCAGGCGGCGTGCCGAGAATAGTCGCCACGCCGGTCGTTCTCATATCCGTATTCACATCCGCACTCATACTCGCGATCACAGACGAATCCGGCAGCGCCGAGCCGACATCTGCGGTTTCACCCTCTGCCTCTTCGCCTATAAGGTATTTTCGTATGAGTGCAGCGATATCGTTCCAGGTGATCTTTCTGCAGTTCGCCTCGTAATTGAAAAAATACTCCGTACCGGCTGTAGCCCACCAAAATGTGAGCGTATCCGTCACAAAGGAACCTGCTGATTCGAGCGCATAGATATTCTGATCGACGAGCTTTGTCTTGGCTTCCTCGAGAGCGCCCTCTCCAAAATAGGCCTGGGGGTCCTCTGCAATCCGCGCAAACTCGTCCAGCACGCTCTTCTGTAGGCTTTCCACGCGCTGGAGCACCGGCTCCTCGGTTGCGGGCTTCTGCACAAGCATATACGTAGAAAAAATGTAGTTCCCTCCATCGCGCGCCGTCGGATACGTAAAATCGATGAACTCCGCATCGTAGAGTCCGAAAACCTTCCTCATTATCTCAGACTTAAAGGGGCCCGAGGGCGAAGAGAGCAGAAACAACAAAACGTCCGACACATAGGTATCGAAGGTCTGTCGCGTAACGTCGGGTCCTCGCCAACGGAACTGGACCTGGGCGAGTCCCCTATAGAACTGATCTTCGGCGGTCATAAGCCGAATGCCATCTGGGATCGGCCCATGCGCAGGCTCGGCGAGTTCCGGTCGAGGCGCCCAGGCCCATGTTCCGAACGACGCCTCTGCAAGCGCCTTCACTTCCTCGAGCGTGGTGTCCCCTCCGACAAGCAGCGCCGCATTGGTCGGCACATAGTAGGTTTTCTGTATATCTCGCAGGTCGCTGACCGTGGCACGCTCGATATTCCATTCTGGGCCGTCGATATTCTTGCGCCACGGAAATGCGCTGAACATCCGGGATTCCAACGCATTCGATGCGATCTGCCCCGGGTCGCTGTGATATCCACGAATTTCGTTGAGCACCACCAGCTTTTCATTCTCGAGCACCGCGTAGTTGAGGCTGGGATTCATGACGGCGTGGGCCCAAAAATCGATCGCCTCGGCGAGGTTCTCCGAGGGCACCGTGATGTAATAATTGATGTACTCCCTTCCCGTTGCGCCGTTCCAGCTCGTCGAACCCATTCGGTTGAGCGCCGCGAAGAATGCCTCTTTAGTGGGATATTTATCGTTGCCGTTGAACATCATGTGCTCATATAAATGGAACAATCCCGCCGTCTCGGGCGTCTGCACGAAGGCACCAGCCCTGAACGCGATGCACACGGTGACGAGCGGCACCGCATGATTTTCCACCACGAAGACTTCGAGCCCGTTATCGAGCGTCGCATTCCGCACCGCCTCCTCTTGAGCCACCACAAGGCTCGGAAAAAGCAGCACCGCCAACAACACGAACACGAAGCCCCATCGCATCTTATTTCGTCTCATACAAGGTTTATCCTCCTCTCACCTACCGCGTGCGGTGCAAAACAACCCTTTTATCATGATCCTTTTGCCAAAGCTGCATTTCTGTCCTGCTCATCGATATCCAGGGCATCCCACGGATATACGATCCACGCATCGTCGAGCGTCTCTCCTACAAAAACCTTCGAAACACCCTCCGGAAACTTCCCTCTTTTTTCTTTGCGCTTATCGTGCAGCACCGCGACCGCCAGAGCATCGGGGTGATATGCGAGCAGTTCGTTCGTGCAGTATTCGAGCGTCACTCGCGAATCGTCGACCTCGTCCACCAGCAAAATGCGCTTGCCTGCCAACTTCTTCTCGGCCTCTTCAATCCACTGCACCTTGCGGGGATAGTCCATCGGTTTATCGTTCAGATCGTAATATGCAATGCCCACCGCCAGAATCGGCTTGCCGAGATAGGTCCGCAGAATGCGC
>Ga0067045_1003383_pt1 | contig 24651 bp, 22 predicted proteins | sample TerdegcTABiofilm_FD_59184 | JGI IMG/M metagenome (GOLD analysis project Ga0067045, IMG submission 59184) | Combined Assembly of (Gp0054472, Gp0054536) Wastewater bioreactor microbial communities from Singapore -Terephthalate degrading... | reverse complement strand
GCCAGCGGATTTACGATAGGACCGCCCGTAGATAAAGAATATCCGGTTGAACCTGTTGGCGTGGCAATTATAATTCCATCAGCAGAAAATGTAGAAACGTAATCGTCGTCAACTTTAACTGTAAGCTCTATCATTTTTTGCCATGGACCTTTATCAATTACAATGTCGTTTATGGCGTATAATTCATAAGACGAAGCTTCCTCGATACTTCCGATGAGAGCCATCCGTTCTTCAATGATATAATTCTTAGTTTTAATCTCCGGAATAAATTCTGAGAAACTATCTATATCAAACTCGGCTAAGAAGCCAAGCTTTCCAATGTTAACACCTAATATTGGTGTTGCACTATTCCGCACTGTATAAGCTGTAGCCAGCATTGTCCCATCACCACCAATTGATATTACAAAGTCGGAGGAATTAATCAATTCATCCTGGGATAAATATTTCGCCTCGGCCAATTGTGTATTGAATCGATCACGATACATTAGAATTGGATCACTAATAACGAATGACAAATCATTTTTGCGAAGGTCTTCAATTATTTTTGTAAGAGTGTTAAGAATATCTGGTTTGTCAATATTTGGAATTATGCCAATCATTTTTTATTCCTATTTAACTCCCAAAGTTTAGCATACTTTGTAAACACATAGAACGAAGAAAATAAGGCCAGAATTAGTCCGTGAAGACCATCAAGAAAACCTAACCTAAAAATATACATTTTGACAAAAAGAAAAAGTGGTCGTATTAAAAAATCACTCAATGATGATTTTTTTCCTTTACTGAAAAGCTCATTTGCCGCCAGAGATGTATAATTATTGAATTTACTGAAATAATGTTTAATGGTAGGATCAGTAAAATGGTTTAAATCATTTTTTAGTGATCCGATTGTACCATTAATTACCAAACCTTCGTGCACAGACTTATTATTGAAATTAGCAGAGGACTTATTAAAAAGTCGTACAACTTTAGAAGGATACCAACCGCTATGTTTAATCCACTTGCCCAAGAAAAACGCCCTTCTTGCTACCGAATAAGCTGTAAATTGAGGCACTGATTTCTTGAATAATGTTAGTTCCGATTTCAAATCTTCCGTTAATTCTTCATCTGCATCTATCCATAAAACCCAATCGTGTTTGGTTTTTGTTAGAGCATAATTTTTTGTTTCTGCAAATCCTTTCCACTCTAATATCTCGCAATTAATGCCCGGATATTCTGAAACTAACTTGAAGGTATTATCGGTTGTTCTGGAATCTATTATGATTACAATATCATCAATTACGCCCATCAGACTATTGAGGCATCTCTTAATATTAAGTTCTTCATCCTTAGCAATTATTATTGAAGAAAGTCTGATTTCATTCATCTTTCGGTTTATTCCGGTTTATTATTAAGATAAGACTTGTAAAACGCGATATTCAATCCCAGCGTGAACCAAACCATCGTTATAATTTCCTGATCACCAAAATTCCATTCAGCCAGACCCGAAACAAGAAAACCAACAAAAGCACCCAGCGCGCCAAGCGCATAGGACGAGGCGAACTCAACCTCTTTTAATGTTTTATATATTTTCAAATTCAGCACAAAAATCTTGTAAAACATAAAAATAACAATGATAAAACCGATACTACCAAGAATGACCAAAAAGTGGATATAATTATTGTGGAGATGTCCGTAATTCTCTTTCACATATTTCGGTTTGTATTCAGAATATATTTTGCCAAGGTCGATGTCTCCAACACCAAGGATAGGATAATCGAGAAATATTTTTAAGCCGGTGCTCCATAGGTGAAGTCTTTCGATATTAGTTTCATGATATGGATCGATTATCGACGCAAGACGGTTCAGTTTTAATGTAGATACGATAAGTCTACCATTTGCAATAGTAAAATCAGTGACATTTTTTTGTAAATCAAACATCAAATCAAATTGAACGGTGGTATTATTTTTAGTAACAGATTTGTAGAATTTTCCATCGACAGTTGAACCATATATTACCGAGTCAACATTAACCAACTGGAATATTCCTCTGATAGTATGTTTTTTAACTAGATTTAATTTATTCGCTTTTATTTCATATTGCAATAATGAATTATCAGATTGAAAAAATATTGTGCTGTTATGCTGCCATACATAATAAGTAGGTGTAACAATTTTTATTGAATCCATGAAGGATAATTGATTTCTCTCCTTTTGCAAATATACTTTAAGTGCGTTCTCCTTCAGGTTATACAGAGTAACATAAGATGAATCAGAATAAACCCTCACTATTCCTTCTTCATCAAGAAGTCTGAATTTATCCGAGAGTTGTTCGGGATTATTATAAACAGTCAGTCCAGAATCATAATCGGCAGTGTAAAAACGTCCTTTTGTGAATTCCATATCTCTTGTAAGACCGGGTGTAAGAGAATTTGCAATAATTTTTAATTTCCCATCAGCTAATATTTCTGCTACTTTGAATCGTGAATCAATGAGATAGATTAATAGATAATTATTCTTCCACCGGTGAATACGTGTTGCGGGTGCTTCCGTTTCTAACCGCTGAAAGACATTTCCTTTAGAATCAACAACTTTAATTCCTTCTTCATAATCAGCTATATAGAGATAATCATCATAAGACTCTATGCTGACAGCCCTTCCGTTTGTACTAAAGCTATTAGCTATATCAGGTTTTCCCTCAATTGAATAAACCCATACTTTACTCTCTTTTTTCGAAATGATGATTAATAAAAAGACTCCCAAAACTAATGGAGTTAGGTAGAGCCATTTCTTTTTCATTATTAATATGAAAATTATTCCGGCAATTGCACCAATCCATGCAGCACGGGTATAACTTGAAATCAATCCGATTGCCGCGATAAAAAACGAAGCAATCAACAGAACTTTTATTTTCCAACCTGTCTTTTCATTTATAACAAACGCAAACAAAATGATAGTTACAAAACTCATTAGTCCGCCGGCTGTCATTACATACTGGAAAACAGACGGACCTTTAGACTCGAGGCGGTACAATTGGAAAATATAATGACGGTATGCTACAAATAAATAAGCAAGAACAGTTACAACAGCAGCAACAATAAATACTTTGAAGAAGAGTTTAGCTTTATCGGGATTATCCGCAGATGCCGCGACAACATAAACCACGGGTATTAATACCAATCTCTTAAAAAAAATAATTAATGCCTGGGATTGATTAATAGAAAATATTGCCGAGATTAATTCTATTGAGAGAAAGAGAACAAAAGGTAATTCCAAACCGGTTGAATAAAATTTGTTTTTCCTGGTCCGGTACCATTGCATAAGAATAATTAAAAGTGCCCCGAAATACCCGATCTGATTTAGAAAGATTGAATTTGTAAGGCTGATTATAAATATCAGCATGAATGCGAATAATAAGCGGTCAAATTTATTTGAAGGATTATCGATCTTGTTCAATATTAATCCCGGAATTGTAATTCATATAATTTTCTGTAAATGCCCGATTGATCTGCAAGAAGTCCCTCATGTTTTCCATCCTGAACAATTTTGCCTTTATCAAGTACAATAATCCGATCGGAGTTTCTTATGGTACTTAAACGATGTGCAATTACAAAAGTAGTTCTATCCTGCATAAGGCGTTCAATCGCTTCCTGAACGAGTACCTCGGATTCATTGTCGAGCGATGAAGTAGCTTCATCCAGAATCATTATAGGAGGATTCTTAAGCAATGCCCGTGCAATAGAGAGCCGCTGACGTTGTCCACCTGAAAGTTTAGTCCCCTTTTCCCCAATAATTGTGTCGTAACCTTTTGGTAATTCCAAAATAAAGTTATGTGCATTAGCGGCTTTTGCTGCTTCAATCACTTTTTCTTTATCACAATTTTCCAATCCGTATGCAATATTTCTAATTACGGATTCGTTAAATAGTACTGTCTCCTGAGTAACAATTCCCATTAACCGTCTTAGATCCTCAATACGGATTTCTTTAATATCAATGCCATCTAACAAAATTTTCCCGGAAGTAGGATCATAAAACCTGGGCAATAAATCAACCATTGTTGTTTTACCGGCACCGCTGCTTCCAACAATTGCATTAATTGTCCCCCTCTTAACTTCGAGGTTAATCCTATCCAGAATCAGTTCATCGGAATCATCGTAGTGAAAAGATACGTCTTTAAAAGTAATACTTTCTTTAAAGCTATTAACTGTAACCGGTGATTCTGCATTTTTAATTTTAGGTTCGGTATCAAGTATTTCAAATATTCTTTCGGCAGCAGCACTCGATTCCTGAATTCTATTATTAACACTGCTTAATTCTTTAACCGGCGGCATCAACTGGAAAATTGCAAATAAAAAGGTTATAAATTCACTCGGCTTTATTGATTTATCAACAATAACAAGCTGAGCACCAAAATAAATAATTAAAACACCTACAATTACACTTAAAAATTCTGTAACCGGACTGGAAATATTTCTTATCCTTGTAATTCTTAAAACCAGTTTGAAAAATTTTTGTGTCTCACTAAAAAACTTTTTGTTTTCGTATTCTTCCATACCAAATGCTTTGACAATTTTTACTCCTGTAATTGTCTCGTGTAAATTGGTAGTAATATCTGCCATTTTTTGTTGAAGTAATCCGCTCTGTTTACGTAAGATTAATCCGATATAACTTATTATGATTAATGAGAACGGTAACACAATTAAGGAAAACAAAGTTAATTGCCAGCTAATTGATACTGCTATTCCAAGAAAAACCATTATTGTTAAAGGTTCTCTAATCATGTTCAGGAAAACAGCCGAGACACTTACATTAACCATATTTACATCATTGGTAATACGGGATATAAGATTACCGGTTTTTTCATTCTTGAAATAACTCATCGGCAACTTATGAAGATGCTTATAAGACTCGTTTCTTAAATCCCTTATCATTCCCTGTTCTACAAAAGCGAGGTAATAGGATTGGAGATAACCAAATAAATTTTTACCTAAGAAAGCTATAATAATCAGGATGCAAATTTTTAAAAGTATTTCTGAAGTATCACCGCTAAAAATGATACTCTTAAAATAATCAATGACTTCGTTTATTATTCGGCTAAGCCAGCTCAAGTTTTCCGTTTTAATATTTGTAGTAACCTGAGGTGTATTAACCGCTGATGAACCGGATTGCTGAAACAAAGTATCGAGCAGAGGAATTGCAAGATATATAGAAGCACCATTCAATAACGCCTGAATGATTGAGAATATAATTGAGGCGCTTAAATGCTTCCAGTATGGTCTAATATAATTTAGTACTCTGTAATAGGTTCTCATTTTATCATTTATTTAGATTATTGATACCGCAACCACCGGGCATTTTTATTACATCGTAAATATCGTCATTTACAATGTCATATACAGGAATTACGGCTTCACCATTAGAAATAGTTTCATAAAAAAGGAAGTTTCCGTTGACTAATATATTTTGAAAGAAATTACCATGAAATGTTACTAATAATTTTTTTTGTTCTGTATCAATAATCATTAGCTCCTGTTCGTTAGATGGTCCATTCCGCGAGACCGGTTTATTCCGAATTATTAAGAATAGGTAACGGTCGTCATTAGACCAAACGGCATTGTATAAAGTACCTGTAAAATTACAAATTAATGATTCCGATCCTTCTTTAAGTTCTTTCAAATAAACATATGAATCGGCATCAAGTTTGGCGGTGCGTATTACTTTATAATTATTATTTGAAATTAATTTGGGTTGAATATCAGGCGGTTTAGGGAATCCGTCTTTTGTAATACTGAAAAATCTTTGATTAACCTCTTCTGATTTCCCCTGGTATTGATAAGAATAAATTTTTTGAATTAACAAATCCGATTTTATGGAATCCGGCTTTGTAATATTAACCTTAAATGTGTCTTTAACATCCCAGTATGTGTAAACCTGTAATCCATCCTGGAGCTCGTCCAATTCTTCAATTTGTTCGGTCAAACTTGTAAATCTATAAACTCTAACATCCCTGATGTATGGAAAACTTCCCTGCTTACCGAAACCTAATGCTGTAACAAAAAATGCATAGCTCCGATCCCTGGAGTGATTTAATGTAACAACTTTCCTACCCCATCTGCTCCAGAATAATTTTGATTGCTTTGTAACCATATTGTAAATGTAAACCGAAGGCCGCCCCTGATAACGCCCAATATATAGTACATTCGAGAACTCATCGAATACATACTTTTCATTGTGAAGTATTTTGTAATTATTAATAAGCTTTTTATTAAAAAGCTCCAATGCTTTTTTACCGGCTTCAAATGAAGTAAAATAATTTCCGTAAATCAGATAATATTTTTCTTCTGTTGTTTTTACTTTCAGCTTGTCCCACAATTCAAAATCCAATTTGGACTTGAAAAGATCTGCATCTTCGTATTTTACAAACTCGCCAAGACAGATTGAATATTCATTTATTTCACTTTCAGTTTCAATACGACCACACCCGAATCCAAATAAGATGATTGCGCTTAGCATTATGTAGAATTTCCTTAAATGCATTGGTTGCTCAACCCCTTGGATGATGATCTTTATGAACCTGTTTAATGTATTCGCGATTAATGTGAGTATAAATCTGAGTAGTGGAAATATCTGCATGACCTAACATTTCCTGGACGGCTCTTAAATCTGCACCACCTTCCAGTAAGTGTGTAGCAAAAGAATGCCGGAATGTATGCGGATGAATTTCCTTTTTTATTCCCACATCGCTTGAATACTTACTAACAATTTTCCAGATCCACATCCTGGATAATTTTGAACCCCGCTTATTCAAAAAAACAAAATTCTGACTTTTTGATTTTTTTTCCAGCGAAGGTCTCGCTTTTATAAGGTATTCATTAACCCATTTAATTGCACTACTTCCTATCGGTACAATTCTTTCTTTAGAACCTTTTCCAAACACTCGGATTACTTCGTCATTAAAAAAGAGATCATTTATTTTCAGATTTATTAATTCAGATACGCGTAATCCCGAAGAATAAAATAATTCTAAAATTGCTTTGTCGCGCAAACCTGTTAAATCATTGGTGTCCGGGCTATTTAATATCAGTTCAATTTCTTGAATGGAAAGTACCGCTGGTAATTTCCTTGATTTTTTTACAGATAAAAGTTTCTCGGTTGGATTCACTTTAATATAATTATTATCCTGTAAATACCCGAAAAATCCTTTAAGAGAAGACATATAACGTGCAGAAGTTGAAGAATCTTTTCCCGCACTTCTCTGTAATTCAAAATATTTAGAAAGGTCGCTAGATTTCACATCATTCAAATCTGTTATGTTACTTTGACTGCAATATGATAAAAAATTTCGGATATCGTTTTGATAGGAATTAATAGTATTATCGGAGAGGTTTTTCTCGAATCGTAAAATGGTAAGATATTCCTTTAAGAATTCTTCCATAGTACTTATTTATCTTCCTTGTTTGATTCAAGGTCTTCTTGATTTGGATATCGAATTCTTTTGTGATGCTGACCGATCAATATCTTATAGAACGATTCTCTTACTTTACTAATATCTCTGAAGGTAAGAGGTGCATCGTCTAACTGTCCGTCTTCAATACGAGCATTAATAATGTTGTTTATAATGTTCTCAACTTTTTGAGAATCACTTTCGGTTAGCGAACGTACCGTTGATTCGCAAGCATCTGCAAGCATTACAAGAGCGGTTTCTTTTGTATTCGGTTTTGGTCCAAGGTATCGATAATCATTTATGTCGACCTGTTCTTCACCATAGAGTTGTTTTGCTTTTTCATAGAAATAGGAAATTATCATAGTCCCGTGATGCATCGGAATAAAGTCGATAATTTCTTTTGGCAACTTATTTTTTTCAGCTAATTCAATTCCTTTAATTACATGATTTCGAATTAGTATTACACTTTGTTCCGGTGATAACGACTCATGTATATTTTCTGAATTGATCTGGTTTTCAACAAAACCCTCCGGGTTAAGTGTTTTACCAATATCATGATAATATGCACCGACACGCGAAAGAATCGGATTAGCTCCGATTGTTTCAGCGGTTGTTTCCACAATTGTTCCAATTACCATGGAATGATTAAATGTGCCCGGTGCCGTGCGTCCTAATTCTTTTAATAACGGATGATTAAAATCAGTTAACTCAAGCAATGTTAAATCCGTAGTAATATTAAAGCTGCGTTCAATAAAAATTATTAGTCCGTAAGTGAATACAGGACTTATAAGGGCATTAGAAGCTGCAAATGCAAAGCTGACAACCATTTGATCTAATGAAGCAAACCGTTCCAGACTAAATGCAATTGTACTTACAACGTATCCAATAAGTATATAAAGGAATGACCGGAAAATTTGTGTCCGGTTTTTAATATCTCTTACGGTATAGGCAGCAAGCCCACCGGCTACAATATTCATTAATGAGAAGGCATAATCGTTCCCTCTTAACGCACCTACAATTAGTGCAATTATCACCGTTCCGTAGAAACCGATACGTGAATCAAAAATAATTGTAAGTAACATCGAAGCAACGGGAACAATAACTAATAATTCTATCGGTGCCGATACATTAAGAGAATAGATTAAATAGGTAAGGAAGCTAATAAACAAAATGATAATTGCAATTAACAGAATCATTACATTGTCATTATAAATCCTTTTTCTAAAAAGATAGATATAAATCATTAGAAGGAGAAGTATAATCAGAATATGAATAAATTTTCCAAGGCTCTGGAAAAATGTAGACCAGAACCCGATTTCTTCACCTTTGGCTACTTTGTAAGAATCAATTTTTAATTTGGCTTCAGGAGTAATTCTATCATGTTTGGCAATTATTCTTTCGTTTTCATTTACAATTCCAATATTTCTCGGAACTCTTTCCTTTGCATTTTTAATAGCAGCATCGGTTAATTCATAACTGTAAATTATATTTGGTTTTAAGAAAAACAGAATGTATTCGGAAAGTGCTTCATTTAATTCGGAATTATTTCCGATATAGATTTTAAGCAGATTATTCAGATAAACATTTGAGCTTTCTCTATCAAGATAGAGTGTTTTTGGAAATACACGTTCATATTTGCCATCACGGACGGAGATACTATCTTTATTTATTTCTTTATACGATAGGTTTAGTAACCCTCTCTGGTAAATTCGATCCAATATATCTCTAGATGCGCGTAATAGTTCTGCAAGTGTAAAAATTCTTATATCTTTGAATGAAGTCGGTTTATTTTTGAACTGTACAAAAACATTAAATGAATTATCACTTAAAAATGTATTGTTAACTACTTCACCATCTTTTGTTTTATTGGATACAAATCTGGGCAACAACAAATTATATTTTTTGATTGAGTCAATACTGACAGATGCAATCGAATTATCACGCAAAAATATTGGTTGCACACGGCTTGCTGCTATCATTCTTTCTTTCTCAAATACATCACTGCTTTTTAATATTTCGAAAGTTGTAGAAGCAATTAGATCGTTCTGAATCCAGATCGAACCAATTGTAACCTCGGATTCAATCGATTCACCGCGAGGGAACATCATAACAATAAGTATTATTGTCGCAAGGACAATTAAAAATTTTATTCTTAAGCTCTGTTTTAATTTTGCCTTCTTAAACTGATCCATGTCCTTAGATTTTTGCTTTTATCAATAAATTTAAAAACTCGTTGATTCCGCCTTCATTGTTAGAATTTTTTGTTACCATATCAGACAATCTTTTTATTTCAGGAATAGAATTAGAAACAGCAATTTTTAACGCATCAGTTTCAAATAAGGTTTTATCATTATACCAGTCCCCAACAACAGCAGTATTTTTTATTTTTATATGAAGATATTTACACAGCCGTAACAAAGCATCTCCTTTATTAGAACCCATTTTCCTTACTTCAAGATAATAAATCCCGCCATGACTCTGGGATTTATAAAATGATGTTCTAACACCGAAAGTATACGGAAACGAAAGTTTGTTTGCTGCCTGACGCAAAATGTTACTATAATCGCTTGTCATAACAATTTCCAGAGTGTTCCTAATAAAATTATTATAATTGCTAATACACTCATAGTTAGCGCCAAATTTTTCCAGTAAGCTTGGGATCAACGAATTTTCTTCTGTATAATATATTGCATCTCCGTGGCATAGAGCAATTTTAAGAAAATATTTATCAGCGAGAGAAATTGCTTTTAAGACTGTCTTCTCCGGAATATTTGATTGAAAAACAATTTCATTTGTAACCGGACTTTTTATTAAAGTACCATCAAGCGTAATTAATGGGATATCCAGTTCAAGGGTTTGAGAATAATTTAAAACTGCACTGTGGAGCCTTCCGGTGGCAATAGAGAACTTCACACCAAGTTTGTTTAATCTTTTTATTAGAGTAACAGTTTCAGGATGAAGATTTCCATCATCATCAAGGATAGTTCCATCTAGATCGAATACAACAAGTTGAATTTTCTTTAATACTTCTTTAGAAATCATAAATCAATTTATGAAATTTATCTACCAGTATTAATTAAAAAATCTATTTACCGAAGGTATTTTGAAAAACGGGATATCATTTTGAGGTAAGACAATTAAGTATAGAATTAATATTAAAAAAACTAAATATTTTCTAAATCTTTAATTGCATCATCTACCGTATTGCATATTTTTAACACACGGTCAAGCTGAGAAATTTCTATAAGAGTTCTAACATTTTTAGTTGGAGCAGCAATTCTAATATGTCCTTCATTCGATTGTAAGATTCTAAAAGCTAATAAAATGGCGCTTAATCCTGAGCTATCGCAATAATCTACTTCCGAAAGGTCAATAATAAGTTTTTTAACCTCATCTGTGTGCATAAGGATTGTAAATTCTCCTTTTACAAAACCAGCAATAGAAGCATCGAACCGTTTCTCGTTTAATTTAAAAACGGTTATATCCCTCATTTTTTTAAGTTCGAAATTGATATTCTCGCTCATTTAGATGCCATTTCCTATTATTTACTAATGCAATCTACAAATTCATTTGATTACTTAAAAGATGCCGCTAAAACATCTTTAAGAAATTGATATAGTTGTTGTAAATCTCTTGCAGATCCGGACTCGAATTAACTATCCGGATATCATAATAATTATCGGTTTTTTCATGTTCAAAGCCAACTCTTACTTTAGATCTTACAATATTAGTAATCGAGCTTGTAAAAACGTCCCCTGTTCTATTAAGATCCATCACAACATCAAAAGATTTACTTCTCAGTTCATTGACAAAATTTTTTATTGGTAAGTTTAATTTGTTTTTATAATCATCTTTATAATTTACAAGCGTAACCATTTTTTTACTACTTATTAAATTGAGCTGACTCTCATGTATAAGCGTTGAAATTACTTTTTGATTTTCCATCAGGAAGTCAATTAATGTAAGACTTTTATTGAACTCGTCGTTGCTGATGGGCATAATTACAAAGAATGAATTACTTTTAGAAATGATACCTTTGAATGATACTGGTTCGGGTTTAGGGGGTAAATATTTTTTTCGAATAATAAAATGAGCAAGGTTATATTTAATTTTATCAAACATTTATTTATTCCCGATCAATTCAAGAAATTCTTCTTCACTTAAAATTTTCAATCCAAGTTTTTGTGCTTTATCTAATTTAGAACCGGGATTTTCTCCAACCACAACATAACCAGTTTTTTTACTAACCGCAGAAACAACGTTTCCACCATTTGCAATTATTTTTTCCTTAGCTTCTTCGCGGGACATCGAGCTTAAAGTACCTGTTAATACAAAACTCTTATCCATCAATTTATCTGATACTTTTGTTCTTTTTTCCTGTTCAAAAGACAAACCGGCTTTCTTCAATCTATCAATAATTATTTTGTTTTGTTTGTCAGAAAAAAATCTTTTGATACTATTGCTAATACTCGGTCCGATTTCTGATACTTCTTCAATCTCTTCGATTGAGGCATTGGCCAAATCATCTATTGTTTGAAAATGGTCAGCCAATTTTTTAGCAGCCCCTGCTCCAACATATCTTATTCCCAATGCAAAAAGAACTTTGTCGAATGGTCGTTTTTTACTTTCTTCAATTGACTTAATCAAATTATTAATGCTTTTTTCTCCGAGCCGATCAATATTAATAAGCTCATCCATTTTATTTTTAAGCTCATAAATATCTGCATAACTATGCAAGTAATTCATATCGACAAAGAGATTAATTAACGAATCACCAAGACCAACAATATCCATTGCACCACGTGATGCAAAGTGCGAAATTCGTCCCTTAATTTGGGCTGGACAGGAATTGTTTTCACAATAAATGGCAACTTCGTTTTCAGGTTTAAATAGTTTTGAACTGCAAACCGGGCATTGATCGGGTGGTTTTACAACCTTAAGGTGCGACTCTCTCGCTTCAATATCTACAGAAACTACTTTGGGAATAACATCACCACCTTTTTCAATAATCACCCAATCCCCTTCTCTAATATCTTTTCTAACAATCTCATCATAATTATGAAGAGTTGCACGGCTAATAGTTGAACCGGCAAGAAAAATTGGTTCGAGTTCAGCTACAGGAGTAAGTGTACCTGTTCTACCAACTTGCCAGGTTATTTTATTTAATTTTGTCCTTGCTTGCTTGGCTTTGAATTTGAAAGCTATTGCCCATCGAGGAGATTTTGCAATACTACCGAGTAGTTTTTGATGCTTTAATGAATTTACTTTTACAACAACACCATCTATTTCATATGGAAGAGTTTCCCGCTTCTCTTCCCATTTTCTACAATACTCTATAACATCTTCAATTGAATCACAAAGTTTGAAATGTTCATTTACACGAAAGCCCAATTCTTTTAGCAGTTTAAGATTTTCAAAATGTGTTGATAATTCCATTGATTCAGTGTAGAGGTAATAAGTAAACATCTTAAGTGGACGGCGTGCAACCTGTTTAGGATCGAGAAGCTTTAATGTTCCTGCAGTTGAGTTACGCGGATTTGCAAAAGTTTTTTCTCCGTTCAGTTCCCGTTCTTCATTTAACTTGTTGAATTGATCTACTTCCATATAAATTTCGCCACGTACTTCTAAGTCGTTAAATTTATTCCGTAAATCAGATTTCAGAGAGAGAGGAACGGTCTTAATTGTCCGGATATTATTCGTAATGTCCTCACCTGTCGAACCATCACCACGCGTTGCACCAGTTTCTAAAAAACCGTTCACATAATTCAAGCTTACCGAAACTCCATCAATTTTTAGTTCGGCCACATATTGAATTTTTTCATCGACGGGCAGTGTATCTTTAATACGTCTATCAAAATCCAATAATTCGTTTTCACTATAGGAATTTGATAAACTAAGCATCGGTATTTTATGTATTACCGGTTTGAAATCGTTTGAGATATCAGAGCCGACTCTTTGGGTAGGTGAATCCGGAGTAACAAATTGAGGATATTCTTTTTCTAGCTTAATAAGTTCGGATAGTAATTGATCATACTGATAATCGCTGATAGTTGGTTGTGCTAGAACAAAATAATTGTAATCATGTTCTAAAATCAGCTTGCGCAAATCGTCAATTCTTGTCTTGGGATCAGTTTTCATTCCTGGCCGGAACTGATAAAATGTAAGATTTTACTGTATCTGCATTAATTATGTAACTTCTCAATTCACCTTTGTTACCGGGAACCTGTAATTGTTTTTTATTTAATTCCATAGAGATTAATCCCGCATTACCAACTGAAACTCTAAATTCTTTACCGGCTTTAAAAGTTAAATTTTCATTTTCGGTCATAAAATCCTGGTAAACAGCCTTATTATCAGAAAGAACTTTTATCCATACTCTTGCAGAAGCTTTTAATCCAAGTTTAAGACTATCATCTTCCGGGTTATAAAATTGTTTAGTTGAATCCGGTTCTAATTCAAATCGGTTTTCTGTACTTTCATTTAATTCTTCCGTTGTAGATTCCAATTTAAATCCGGTATCTTCACTAAGAAAAATAAAATAGACGGCAATAAAAACAATTATGACAGCAAAGATTCCATAATAAACTAATTTAGCAGGAGTTTTTCTGTAAATGTTTTGAAAAGGAGAAGTAGAATTTGTTTCCGTTGATTGTTCAGGTTGAGGTTGAGATTTAGTTTCCGGTTCCTTTTGTTGAGGTTGCGTTTCCGTGCTAATTTCTTTCGTTTCAACACTCTGAATATTTTTTTCCTCAGAAGTTCCCTTTCGTGCAAGGTCATATTTTTTCATTACTTCAACGACATCAAAATCAGCTTCTCTTGCATACTCTTTTATAAAAGCACGCATGTAAAGATCCGGTAGAATATCAAAGTTACCATCTTCAATGGCTTGAAGAAATTTTATGTCAATTTTTGTACGACTGGCAATATACTGAAGGGAAATTTCTTTGGATTCTCTGAATGATTTTAATTCTTTTGCAAACTTTTTTAATGATTCAGTCATATTGAAATTTATTTTTATTCACGAATCAATTTAGCCGCAAACGATCCATCAAAACCATGAATGTGAGGAAAAGTCTGAACAAATCCTTCATCACTTACATAATCTTTCGATAGATTCAATGATGCATCAACAAGTTTAAATTCAGGATTTTCTACCAGGAATTTTTTAATCTGATCAGCATTTTCTTCCGGTTCAATAGTACAAGTACTGTAAACAAGAAAACCGCCGGCTCTTACAAGCGATGCACCTTTTTTAATTAAATCTTGTTGAATATTAACAATTTTTCTAATATCACCCAAGTCTTTCTTCCATTTTAAGTCGGGTTTTTTTGTTAAAGTACCCAAACCGGAACATGGGGCATCAACCAAGACTCTATCGAATCCGCTCTCATCGGAATAATCTAATGAATCAATTGCAATAGTTTTTGCAATACTGACTTTTAATCGGTCGAGATTTTTATTCAAAATTTTAAGTCTACTTTCAAAACGGTCTAATGCTATTATCTCACCATTATTTTGCATTAAATCAGCGATAAATGCTGTCTTTCCACCCGGCGCAGCACATAAATCTAAAACGCGCAAACCGGGTTTGGGATCCAATAATACAACAGGAAAACCGGTACTCTCATCCTGAACCGAAAAAAATCCTTTACCAAAATATTCCCAATCTGTAATATTAGATAATGTGTTCATTCTAATAAATTGTGGTAATGCCTTACTATCAGAATATTTTAATCCAACCGAATCTAATAGTTTTTTAAGATCATCCTTATTTGTAACAAGATTATTAACTCGAAGAGTAAGAACGGGTTTATCATTATTAGCCACTAATAATTTTTCTGTTTCTTCCTTGCCGAATCTTGAAAGCCATCGTTTAACAATCCATGATGGATGAGAGTAATAAGCACTAAGATAATTTATAATATCTTCATCGGGATTGGGATATCGAATTCCCTCTTTACTTCTAATAATATTTCTTAAAACGCCATTAGCAATATCTGCATATTTCTGGCCTTGCAATTTTTTTACGAATTCTACTGCCTCATTAACAGCGGCGTAATCCGGTACTTTATCTAAAAACAAAATTTGATAAAGTGCTACTCGAAGTGCATTCTTAATATTCGGAACTACTTTTGAAAATTGGCCCTTATAAAATCCGTTTAGTATCCAGTCTATTCTTCCCATCCATCGCATAACACCATGCACAATTTCGAAAAGAAGCGCTTTATCGGGACCAGTGAGGTTGGAGTTTTTTAATTCTATTTCTAATAATTTATCTAAGTAAGCATCTGTTCTATCAATTCGGTTAAGGATTTTTACAGCATACCCTCGAACTCCTTGATAAAGGTTAAGTGCCGACTGATCTAAAGTGGTATCATTACTCATGAATTAAAAAAATTTTTGCGGTTAATTTTTATCTTGATCTATTTAAAACACAAAAGGGCTGTAAAATTAAACAGCCCTCTTCTTGAGAAAAAAATAAATGTTAAGCTTCTTTTAGTCCGTATTTTTTCTTGAATCTTTCAACACGACCGGTAGAATCAACAATTTTCTGTTTGCCGGTGAAGAAAGGGTGACATTCTGAACAAATTTCTAGCTTAATGCTGCTAACTGTCGAGCGTGTTACGAATGTATTACCACAAACGCATGATACTTCACATTTTCTGTAAGTAGGATGGATACCTGTTTTCATTAATAAATACTTCCTTGTTGAATTTTGAGGTTGAAATTTACATATGGGCGACTAAAAAAACAAGTAATCAAGCTAAAAATTGCATTATTCCGCTCTTTTCGCCCTTTTTAAAGAGTCTGCTTTAGCCTGGGCTTTTTTAACCGAGTCAATCATAGCCCTATAACGTTCAATAGTGTTCTTATCGGCTTCTTCACGGATAAAAAATCCGTCAAATTCCGGAACGTTCTCTCCGCCTTTAACAACATTTCCTTGAAATGTATTTTTTCTTTTATTTTCACCATTTATATATTCATCAACGGCAACAGAACGAGAATTGAAAATGGGATATTTCGAGCTCGGTTTTACAACGGCATCATTAGGATTAACATCGGCATTTAATGTTTGTGATGGAGCATTTGTTTGGGGAATTGCAGCTAATCTACCAGAATTATTGTCAACCTTGTTACTGATTGCATCACTTTCAGATGTAGACTGAGAAACAATCTGCTGCGGGTCGGACATTAAAGGATCTTCAAACTGCTCATCTTTAGGAAGAAACACAAAAAATAATATAATTACCGTAACAACAACCGCTGAAGGGGCAAAGAATTTAACGAGGTTGAATTTCTCTCTTGGCAGCGGATTTTCTCCAAAGTTTTTATTTTGAATTCGAGTCATTAACTGAAATTCAAAATTATCAGGCGCTTCAACTTTAGGAAGTTCTTTTAGGTCCTTGATTAACTTTGAAAATTGTTTTTCTTCATCATTGTAAATGTTTATTCCCATACACCTTACTCGTTATAAATGTTTTTTAATAATTTCTGCAATTGTGTTCTCCCCCTATTAATTCTTGATTTAACAGTTCCAATAGATAACTTAGTAATTTCTGCAATCTCTTCGTAAGAGAGTGCTTGTATATCTCTTAAGATTACAACTTCCCGATAAACAGGTTTAACTCTTAAAAGGGCTCGTTGAATCATCTCGTTTTTAATTTCGCTATCAGCAGATCTGTCGGGAGCTAAGAAAGATTTGTCTTCAATCTGAATTGAGCGCTCGTCATCAGAATTATCAATGGAAAAGAGATTCCTTCTTTTTCTACGTTTCAATTCATTTTTAGCCAGGTTACCGGCAATAGTATAGATCCATGTGGAAAACTTCGCAAATTCCCTGTAGGAATCTTTGTTTAAATAGAATTTGATCATTGTATCCTGGACTATGTCTGTGCAAGCATCCCGATCCCCCACAAATCTAAATACAAAATTCATTAATGGATCCTTATAACGCTTGACAAGAATTTCATAAGCATCCAATGTATTGGAAACCTGAAATTCTTTAATTAATTCTTCATCCGTAAGTTCAGTTAAGTTCCGATTAAGTGCCAATTATACCTTATCAAATTTGAGATTGTTTCAAAATTTTGCGTTCAATTTTACTTATTAACACACTTTTTTTCAATATTTTTACAGAATTTTATGCTCATTCAAGAATTTCTGCTATCAGTATAGACAAAATAGTCTTAGAATCCATGCTGGAAGTCTTTACAGCAGTATCAGCATTTAATAGAGCATTGGATATTTTTAACAACCGCTCATCATTCATGAAATGGAGAGCTTTTTTGCAATTAATATAATAATACCAGCTTACTTTCAACATTCCGGCAGCTTCATTATCACTAATATTGGATTTTGATAGTTCAATAGTCTGGGCAATTGTAGTAAAATACTTTGTTAACATTCCAATAATAAAAACAATTTCTGTATTTCCATCAATTAGATTATATGCAATTTCAATAGCCTTTTTTTTATTTCGTGCACCTAAAGAATCCTGTAGATCAAAAATAGTATATTGTTTTGTAGGTGAAATTATTCTTCTTATATCTTCAAAAGAAAATTTTGGATTGTTGATAGAATAGTTATAAATCTTTTCTAACTGAGTATCTAATAAACTTTTATCTTCACCAACAATTTCAACCAATCCACGGGCAAAATTAAAGTCAATTTCAAGGTTTATTTTTTTTGATTTATTTATTATCCATTCAACCAAATCTTCTCCTTTTTCAATTTTAGCTTCAAAAATATATTTTTTATTAACGAGTAGCGCATAAGGCTCTTTATTTAAATCACTTATCTTACCGTAATTTGCGCAAACAACAATCGTAAATTCTGCCGGATTCAAAATATAATTATTGAAGTCTTTCTTGTTATTCAAGCTTTCAAAATTTTTCAGTACAATTAATTTTTTACCACTACCAAAAGGAAATGAATATGCAATATCAAGAACCTGTTTAATGTTGCTGCTTCTATTCAATGTAATAAATTCTTTATCAAATTCGGATTGAATAAACGGTTCAACTTTTTTTCGAATTTCTTCAATAGTATTGTCAATAGCATAATCGTCTTCGCCAAAAAGGAAATAAACAGGTAAAAACTTTTCTTTACCCAAAGTTTTATTTACTTCATTAATTGATGGGATATTAGATTTTGCCATTTATTCCGGATCTTCTTTTTTATTTTTTTCGTACAAGATTGCCTTCCTTAAGAAATTTATAACTCCGCCCCACACAATACCTATAACAAAAATGGCTGTAAGAATGAATTCCATTTATTTTTCGTTCCGTAGAATCAATTTTGAAAATGTTTTATTAAGCAGAATAAAAGTTGACAACACAATAAACCATTGAGCAAGACACGTTCCTAAGTTTTCTGCATGAAAAGGATTCCACCATTCGGGATCCCAAGTAGTAGATGAAATCAACCACCATGACAGAAGAATTGCAACCTGCACAGGAATTAAGTATTTAATAACTAGATTGTACCACTTTCCAATTTTAATATCACTTCCAAAACCGTTAATGATTTCCGTTCTAAATTTATCCACACCATACTTAATTAATGCGAATGCAATAAAAGCACCGCTTAAAATTAGTCCAACACCCCAAACCCAATCCTGATTGATAAAGAATTGCATATTAAGCGCAGACGGAATACCAAGTAAAAATCCGGCACTTGCTACAATGATGATAGCTTTCTTTCTTGCTAATCCAAAATCCATAATAGTTTTGGTGGCTAATTCAATCATAGAAAATAAGGAAGTAAGTGCAGCAAATGATAATGCAAGAAAAAACAACGACGCAAAAACTGTATTAACTATAATACTATCAGACATTTTTGTAAATAACAAAGGAAGATAAACAAATGTTAAACCAGTATTAGCCGGACCTGATTGTGAAATCTGAATCATTGCATCTGTAGAACTAAGAGCAAATACAGTTGAAAAAATTGTAATTCCGGCTATTAGAGAAACAGAGTTATTTCCAAATCCAATTAATGCAGCATTAAGAGCAATATCTTCTTTCTTCTTCATATAAATTGCATACGTCATAATTAAGCCCCAGCCGGCACCTGTATCCCATGCGTTTTGTGTTAAAGCGTTAAGCCAGACTTTATAATCGAGTATATAATCTAATTGCGGAGTGAAAAGATATTTTATTCCTTCAATTGCATTCGGAAGTGTAACCGCGCGTATAAGGAGAATGATCAATATTATCAGCAATGATGATACAAGGAACCGGTTAGCTTTTTCAATTCCTTTAACAACACCCTTATATATTACGAAGCCACCAATTAACATTGCAATTAAATGATAAAAAATTGGTAAGCCGCTTCCCGAAAATTGTTTCCAATAATCCAAATGATTTGTAGTGTTGAATAAATCGCCGGAGAATGCAGAAACAAAATACCTGATGCACCAGCCGGCAACTACAGAGTAATAAAACATAATAGCAGTTGAAACAAAGGCAATGAATGCGCCCATCCAGGCAAAGTTCTTACCCGCTGTTTTACTTATTGCACCAATTGGTGAAAGTCGTGTTGACTTACCAAGTGCAAACTCGGCAATTATCAGCGGGACAGACCAGATCAATAAAAATATTACCCATGGAATTAAGAACGAACCACCGCCATTTTGAGCAACAATTCTAGAGAATCGCCAGATGTTTCCAGTTCCTACAGCAATTCCAAGTGTGGAAAGAATCAATCCCCAGCGCGATGTAAAGAATTCTTTCTCTTGCATTAAAATTAATTGGATCTTTTTTCTACTGTAACTTTTTGCATTACAACATCGTTAACAGGTCTGTCCATATTATTCGTTGGAACCTGACTGATTGCATTAACAACATCCATACCTTTAATTACCTTTCCAAATACTGAATGACGTGCATTGAGCCATGGAGTAGGAACGACTGTAATAAAAAATTGACTTCCATTTGTATTCGGTCCGGCATTGGCCATTGAAACAATACCCGGTGAATCGTGCATTAATGATGGAACAAACTCATCCTCGAATTTTGCACCATAAATACTCTCACCGCCCATACCGGTTCCGGTAGGATCTCCACCTTGAATCATAAAATCTTTTATAACGCGATGAAATACTATTCCATCATAATAACCTTTAAGTGCTAAACCGGCAAAGTTTTTTGCAGTTCTCGGTACATCACGTGCAAACAATTCTATTTCGAATGTTCCCATATTAGTCTGAACTGTTGCAATTAGTTTTTCATTATTCTTCAAGTCCATTAGATTATCCAAAGTATCTCCTTTTTCAATGGTTGGTTGTATATTTTTTTGTGTATCTGATTCTTTATTATTTGAACATGATATAATTACTGCAACAATAAAAAGAAGTCCGATTAGTTTTTTGAACATATTATTTCTCCTTATGGTTTAATTACACCGTTATAAATCATTACCAATATAATTATACCAACAATAATTCGATATAAAATGAAAATTAATGTGGATTTTTTTCTAAGATATCTTAGTAGAAATTCAATTGATAGATAACCGAAAATAGCAGACACAACAGTTGATAATGCAAGAATAACTAATCCATTAGAATCAATGTATTTAAGTGCCTGATAAAATTGAAGCAATCCGCTTGCAGCAATTGCGGGAATGCTCATTAAGAACGAAAACCTGGCAGCAGTTTCTCTATTGAATCCAAGGAAAATTGCCGCTGTAATTGTCGTGCCTGAACGTGATGATCCGGGAATTAATGCCAATGATTGTGCAATACCAATGATTATAGCATCATACCATTTGATATCGCCACTGCTTCGGTTAAACTTTCCCGTTTTTTCAGCGAATGCAAGAATTAGAGCAAGAACAATCAGACTTGCTGAAATAACATATAGATTTTTTGTAAGGGCTCCTTCGATAATATCCTTAAAACCAAGACCAATTATTACCACGGGAATTGTTGCCAAGATAATATACCAGCCCATTTTGGAATTTTGACTCTGGTCCGAAAAACTTTTCCTTTTAACAAGAACATCACTAATAAAATCTTTTAGAATATTTAGAAGATCTTTCCAGAAATAAATAATTACTGCTAGTAAAGTACCCAATTGAATTACAGCAATAAATGCAGTCCACTCTTCGGGTTTAGACTCAGAAATTAAATTCATTAATTTACCGGCAACCGTTAAGTGACCGGTACTGCTAATTGGAATAAATTCGGTTAAGCCCTGAATAATTCCAAGAATAATTGCTTCTAAAATTTCCATCGATTCCTTTACAGAGTGTAATTAATGCCGATTTTAATGCCAACAGAAATTGAATTGAGATTAACATTCTCGTTATTGACTAGGTTAGTTATTTTTTTACCGGAGCCGGATTCCAAATCACCTGTTACATCATATCTTAAATCCAACCCCATCAGAACATACAGATTATCGGAAAGGAGTGTATTTGCCTCAGCTTTTACTAACAATCCGAATCCATTTGCTTTGTAATTAGTTTTAGTAATTATCTCTTCATTTAGTGAAGCTAATCTAAGACCCAATCCACCGCCAAATTTGAATTTGTATCCCTGACCGGCAATTACATAATAACCAAGTAAACTGGGGCGATGCATAACATAAGATATATCGTAAATACCGCCAGTATTCATAAATGTTGAATAAGAATCTATTGCTAAGCTGTATTCTAAACCAAGTTGAAAGTTTTTACTTGTTTGATAACCAACTTCACCTACAAAGTTTACAGATGTATTAAAGGATTTTAATTTATTATTAACGGGTGCGAAACCATAATTAATATAATCCCTGTATGTTGGAATCGATTTATAATCAATACCCATAGCCAGACCAAAATCCCACTGGGCAGATAAATTTATAAACGGGAGGAATAGAAGCAAAATAATTTTTTTCATTTTGAATCCGTATTAAAATCAAACACAGTAAAGAAATTTTCTTTTTTGATTCCTTTCTTAGCTCTGGATTTATTAATAATATAAATTACACCTACAGTAGTGCCAATAAAAATTACATAAGAAATAAAATGTGTTAATAATGCATAAGCTGCACTTAGCTCATAATTAAAACTGTAAAGTTGGGTCAAGACAAAAATTGAGATGATGTGATAAGAACCTGTTCCGCCCGGTGTTGGCACAATTACTCCGTAAGCACTTATTGTCATAAACACCCAGGCCATTGCAAAATTAATCGATCCATATTTCTGCATATCGAGCATAAAAAATCCCACATAGGAATTAAGCCCATATAGAACTAAAATTAACCCGGTGTAAATAGTAATAAGCAAAATTGTTTTTACATCCTGAATACTGGATAATCCATCAATAAGTGTGGAGAAAAGTTCATCAAATTTAGAGGCTAATTTTTTACTTAACTTAGAGAGTAATTTTACAATAACAGGTCCGAACTTTTGTTCATACTTAACCATAAAAACGATAAGTAAGGAAACAATAAATATTGCAGCAAATCCAATTATAAGAGAGGTTTTAAGCCATATAACTTCACTAAAAAGATTACCGGGGAAAATAGATACACTTAATAACGATGCAAAAGCAAACGCTCCGATATCAATAATCCTTTCAATAACAACTGTTCCAAGCATTGTTGTTCTGGAGAGACCCTCCCATCTTCCGATGAATAACCCCCTGTAAATTTCTCCAAGTCGTGGTATTACACAATTTACTCCGTAACCAATCATAACAGCTGAGAATAAATTGAATACAGAGATATCTTTCCTTACCGATTTAACCATTAATTTCCAGCGCAGCGCTCTTACAAGATGAGATAGATAAAATACTATTACATATAAAATTAGCCATAGAATTGAAGCCTTTGCAATAAGTGAAAATGATTCTTTCAAATCAACGTTTTTAAAGGCAAGGTAAAGAAATAATAATGTAAGTATAACCGGCATTAAGTAACCGGTCAATTTTTTTAAGTCACTTCTATTTTTTTCAGCGGAGGTCAATAACTTTTATTCCTTTAGGAGGATAAAATGTAAAACGCGATTCGGATATTTCCGGATTTTCTTTTATATCAGTAAAACCGAAACTATAGCGCATATCAATCAGATCAACAATCTCTAACTTACTTATTAGATTGTTATTATTAATCCAGATTTTTATTTCCTTAACATCAAGTTGCTCGTCTTTAGGTATTAATTGAATTACTTTTTCGTTATCACTGGATTCCTCTTTAACATATTTTAATCTGCATAAAGCCGGATAGTCGAAAATAAATCTCTCAATTGAAAATGAAGTCGGATCATCATAAAAAGTACTTATAACAACTTTTTTATTTACTTTATCATAATTCCAGACTGACTCTGCATTTGAAACAATAGTACTTTTCTTTTGATCAACAATAAACTTGTTCTTACGTTTATAAAGAAATGTTCCGTTATCCTTGCCAGCGGGTTTACCTTCGGGATTAACAATTGTTTGAGAAAAATTTGCGCTTAAGCCGGTAATGGAATTAAACTTTGCCTGAGCTTTTTTCAAAATTTCGTTGGGACTCTGGGCAAAAATAAATTGAGAGAATAATAAAATGAATATTACTTTTGCTTTCATAATCTTACAATGATCTTAAAATAGTTTCGAGTTGTTCTTCATTTTCAACAATAACTTCGCGTGCTTTACTACCTTCTGATGGACCAACAATACCGGCTTGTTCCAGTTGATCAACAATTCGTGCTGCCCTTGAATAACCTAACTTCAATCTCCTTTGAAGTAAAGAAACAGATCCTTGCTGATGTCTTACAACAACTCTTGCTGCTTCTTCAAACATCGGGTCGAGATCGGATAGAAAGTTTCCGGCATCGGCTTTTTTCTTTTCGTACATTGAAGGCAAGAAGTAGCGTTTTGAAAAACCTTGCTGGGCATAAATAAAATTAGTAACCTTTTCAACCTCTTCGGTGGATATAAACGCATTCTGAATTCTAATCGGTTTAGGCATTCCGCCTGGCAAAAAGAGCATATCGCCACTGCCTAATAATTGTTCGGCACCATTCATATCCAGAATTGTACGTGAATCTATTTTGGTTGCAACCTGATAAGCCATTCGTGCGCTGAAGTTTGCTTTAATTACACCGGTAATTACATTTACAGATGGACGTTGTGTAGCAAGTATTAAATGGACACCCACTGCTCTTGCAAGCTGAGCAAGACGTGCAATCGGTTCTTCAACTTCTTTTCCGGAAGTAATCATCAAGTCCGCCAATTCATCAATGATGATAATAATGTATGG